>WBZT01000006.1_pt1 | contig 281273 bp, 302 predicted proteins | sample 5204241 | NCBI WGS metagenome assembly WBZT01 (sample SAMN12344358, study PRJNA552823) | activated sludge metagenome | biome: Activated sludge suspended growth; feature: Nitrification reactor; material: Wastewater; isolation source: activated sludge from nitrification reactor of wastewater...
GATAACCACTTGTTTTTGTTAAATAAGATGGATATTTAAGTAATTTAGAAACAGTTGATTGATGTATATGTGCATCAATTTTTTCAGTTTCCGAAGCCAGGTCGTGGGTTCGACTCCCGCCGGGCGCGCCAGAAAATTATAGCTTCCAGTAATGGTCTACCAGTAATGCTGCAAATAGCAACGTCAGGTAAATAATGGAATACCTGAATGTGCGCTTGGCTAAATCATCAGAATATTTTCTATATAAACCAATCACATATGCCATGAAGATAGCATCCAGCAACACAACGGATATTAAGTAAATCAAACCGCTCATGCCCAAGCCATAAGGCATGAGCGAAACAGCAACTAAAATCACGGTGTAGAGCAGGATGTGTAACAACGTAAACGCTTCACCGTGCGTTACCGGCAACATCGGCATGCCGACTTTGGCATATTCTTCACGGCGGTATAGCGCCAGCGCCCAGAAATGCGGCGGCGTCCAGGCAAAAATAATCAAGAACATGATGAGGGATTCCGGTGCTACGGTATTGTTCACCGCAGCCCAGCCAAGTATCGGCGGCATTGCACCGGAAGCGCCGCCAATCACAATATTCATCGGCGTAGCAGGTTTTAAGAATACGGTGTAAATAACCGCATAACCCACGAAGGTTGCAAATGTAAGCCACATGGTGAGCGGGTTAACGAAGATATAAAGAATGGCCAAACCGACACCTCCGAGAATGGTCGCGAATATGGTCGTTTCGGCATGGGATACCTGGCCTGTCGGTAGCGGGCGAGCACGTGTGCGTGCCATGACTGCATCAATTTTGTGTTCTATTAAACAGTTGAAAGCCGCTGCAGCGCCGGAAGAGAAAGCAATGCCAACGGTTGTTGCAACCAATAGCGGCCAAGGTACCATGCCTGGCGTGGCGAGAAACATGCCGATAACCGCAGTAAATACGATTAATGCTGTCACACGCGGCTTGCATAATGCATAAAAGCTTTTAAAACTGGCTCTTAACGCCTGCAACTTGTTTGGTAAACTTGCGCTCAATTAATTCTCACTTTAATTTAAATTAATGTTATGTTGCTAAACGACTCGCTGTTATTTTCGAATTCAGTATTACTAAAATAACCACCAGCATTGCTGCGCCTAAGTTATGCGCCACTGCCAGCACCAAAGGTAAATGCAACAACAGATTTGCAATGCCCAGGCTGATTTGTAAGCACAGCACTGCTAACAGGGCGATACTCAGCATTTTTAATTGTGTCTGCTTTAACCCGATAATGGCTAAAAACCCAAAATAAATTAATGTAATCACTGCGCCGATACGATGTGTCCACTGTATCGCGGTAAGAGAGGCCAGGCTTAAATTGCCGCCATCGGCACTTTGCCCTAATTCCCTCATCAAGTGAAAAGCATCTTTAAAATCCATTGCTGGCATCCATGCGCCATGACAGGTTGGAAAATCTGTACAGGCTAACGCCGCATAATTGGTGCTGGTCCAGCCGCCCAAAAAAATTTGCATCAGCAATACAACCAAGCCAAATCGAATTAACCAGCGCGTGTGATTTGGACGTACTAGGCTGGCTGAATAATAGCCCCAATGCCGATGCGCTATCCAAACCAGCAAGCCCAATGTTGTCATGCCACCAAGTAAATGTGCACTTACAATTGCCGGTTTAAGCAACATGGTCACGGTCCACATGCCGAGCATGGCCTGGAATATGACGATTCCCAGTAAGGCAGTCGTTAGCCATGGTGAAGTTTTAACCTGTTGTTTATTCTTCCATGCCAATATAAATAATGACAGCACTACCAGCCCCAGCGTGCCCGCAAGATAGCGATGTATCATTTCTTTCCAGGCCTTTGCTGTTTCTACGGTATTACCCGGATAATTGGCTTGCGCCTGTGCAATCGCCGCCTGGCTCTCCGGCACGGTGAGCGTACCGTAACAGCCCGGCCAATCGGGACAGCCCAACCCTGCGTCTGAGAGACGCACATACGCGCCCAGCACCACCACGCAAAGTGCCATCGCCGCGCCTAATAGCGCCAATCGCTTAAACATCAAGTTCATATCAGGCAGCCCATGAGTATTTCAGCAAGCGGATCAAGTCCTTGCGAATTTCCGCCGCTGGTGCAGTCGCCAGGTAACTCATCATGATATGCCCGAGTGGATCAACCAAATACAGCCGGTTTGACTGCGTGGCTGTTTCACCTTCCAGATCAAACTGCTGACCAAGCTTTGTAATGTTATCGGCTGGCTGGTTGATAATAACCAAATCCGGGTAGTCTGCTTTGATTTTACTGACATCCTGTGTATTGGTGATTAATACGCGCTGGGCCCGTGGCATATCTTTGTACAATGACACGTGCAGCTGGCGCATGATGTGAAGCTTTTCCCGGCATGCCTGCTCACAAGTGTCAGCCACATAGACCATATTCCACTTGTCAAGCCAGAATTTCGAAACTTCCTTGCCATCACTGTCCTTTAACGTTTCCACCCGCTCAATTAAGCGCGGCGGCATGACCAGCTCACCATAGCTCTGGCCGGTCGGCTTCCAGTTTAATTTATACATCATGACAACAACGACAATAGGCACCACAAAAAATATGGCCATTAGCACAAATATAATGCGCCCCTTGTGTTGCAGGTTATCTGGATTGATCTGGTTGCTTAACTCTGTTTGCATAAATCGCTCTTTATGATTAATTTGTGACTATTCAATTCGTTTAAAACTCATATACAGATAGATGGCAATTGCTGCAAAGGCAAAGCCAAACCATTGATAAGCATAGCCCAAATGCGTTGCAATACGCTCTGCCGGCATCTGCCAGTTCCGCACAAAACCACCTGCATTGCTTTGCGCATCCAGTTTAATAATCACCGGCAGCAGTTTCAGCGGAACAATTTTCTGGTATCGCTCCATATCCAGATGTTGCCAAACCAGTTGCCATTCTGGATTTTCCTGATTAGGCGTGGCTGTATCCTCAAGTGTAAATATTTTTTTGCTTGGCAACCATGCCATGCCTTCCACTTGCTGTATACCGGCGGGCGTATCAAAGACAGGAACATCCGTATGCGTAGATTTACCTGCAATCCAACCCCGGTTGACCAATACATATTGATCGGCTCCTTCAATGCTTAGCGGGGTGAGCACATGATACCCGGCGATGCTATTTTCAACCTGGTTATCAACCAGAATCTGATATTTTGTCGCATATTCACCGTTTGTTTTTACTTTTTGATATTGCAGTTTTTCTGACGAATGAATATGCTGCGACAGCTCCAGCACCCCATTTTTAACACTCTGCTGATATTCCTTCTGAATCTCCTGCTTAAGCGCGGCTTTTCCATATTGCCAGAAGCCCAGTTTCACAAACAATGCAACCAGCACCAGCATCATCAACATGCCTATCAAGCTCGGCTTAAACTCGTAGTTCAAAAACTTAAATTGCATTTCAGCTGTTCCAGTCGCATAATAAGCCATCAATTCGATTGGACAGAGCCATGCTAATAAAAATTGCCATTGTGCTAACTTTAATTATTATCGTTGCCAGTTTGTTTTCAGCGTTGTTCTTTCTTGCGAAGGATAAAGGTACTAGCGACCGCACTGTGAAAGCTCTCACTTTCCGTATTGTTTTATCCATCACGTTATTTATTCTTCTCGTCATTGGCGGATATTTTGGACTGATTGGCCATTCCTTGTAAGTGCTGATTGTAAACAAAAAAGGGCGGTGCTTTAGCATCGCCCTTTTTTGCATCCTTACGTTACAGCCAGTATACAAATATAAACAAACCTAACCAAACAACATCAACAAAGTGCCAGTACCATGCAACCCCTTCAAAACCGAAGTGATGCTCCGGCGTAAAATGACCTTTCATGCAACGTAACAAAATCACGATCAGCATGACGGTACCAAGCGTAACATGAAAGCCATGGAAACCTGTCAGCATAAAGAAGGTGGCGCCATAAGCACCTGAGCCCAAAGTCAAGCCCATCTCTGTATAGGCTTCATGGTATTCAAGCGCCTGACAGGCCAAGAATGCAATACCCAGTGCCACCGTCAATGCCATACCGACAACTAACTGCTTACGGTTATTCTTGATCAAGCCCCAATGTGCCCAAGTGATAGTTGCACCAGAGGTAAGTAAGATAATAGTATTTACCAAAGGCAAACCCATCCAGTGCATGGGTTTGAAATTCGCAGGAGGCACATATTCAGCGCCAAGCACGTTGCCGCCTGGACCCGTTGATGGCCAAGTTCCAAGAAAATCTTTGTATGGCGTAATATCAGGCGCATAGCTTGCCAACTCAGGAACTGACAGCACGCGCATATAGAATAATGCGCCAAAGAAGGCAGCAAAAAACGCCACTTCAGAGCAAATGAATACAATCATGCCGAAACGGAAAGACTTGTCTTCCCAGTTTTTGTATTTGCCGGAAAGGCTTTCGCTGATAACGGCGCCCATCCACTTAAAAACCATCCATAAAATGACTGCGGTGCCAAAATACATCATCCATTTGCCCGGGGTCTGGAGATAGGCCAGATCTTTACTTCTATCCATAGCAACTGAAAAAATAAAGCCCGTAGCTAACAACAATATTCCAGCAGACAGCACCGATGGATACAGGCTGCCATGTGGAACAAAATAGTGATTTTTTGAATGCGTTGCCATGTATTAACTCCCAAGCTACTGATTATTTAAAAATTATTATCTCAATCTCAACAACATAAAACAAACCATTAATTTTTCACTGCTTTAAAGAAAGAGTACGACAATGTCATCTCTTTCACATCCTTCGGCAACGCAGGGTCAATAAAAAACCTGAGCGGCATTTCTTTAGTTTCTCCAGGCTTCAGCCCCTGGTTCACAAAGCAAAAACATTCAATCTTCTTAAGATATATTGAGGCTTTACCTGGCGTCACGCTAGGTATCGCATGGCCAGCCACAATTTCACTTGTGATATTTTTTGCCTCAAATATCACGGTTTCAATTTGTCCAGGATGCAAAGTAATCGCATTTTGCTTGGGATAAAAATTCCATCCCAAGCCTGGCATGACCGCTGCAACAAACTGCACGGTGACCATTCTGCTAGTATCAACTTTAGCCTTTGCTAAGGTAGCAGCCGAATTTTCGGTTTTCCCATTTAGGCCTGTGAGGTCACAAAACACATCATACAAAGGCACCAACGCAAAGGCGAACAGCAATGACCCTGCCACCACCCACAACATTTTTAATGCAAGCCTTGTATTTGCCTTATCATCTTTTTGCCTGCTGATTACAATTGCTTCAGTTGCTTCTTCTACCGAGCCGCCACTTTTATTTATATCTTCCATATTGTAAATATCGAAGCGACATACCAAATAACTGCAATTACACCTAAAACGATGGCGATTTTCCTGTTTTTCGCTTGCCTGCCTACTTTTTGATTATCCATTTAATTGCGAGGCTTAAGGTAATTAAGCCTCGTCTTCCCTTTTACTTAACAACAGGTTGATCAGTAAAGCTATGGTATGGCGGTGGAGATGATAACGTCCACTCTAGACCCTCAGCGCCCTCCCACACTTTGTCGGTGGCTTTTTTACCACCTTTGATGCAACTCACAATATTGTAGACAAATAACAGCTGTGACAACCCTAACACAAACGCTGCAATCGATGAAATCATGTTGAACTCGGCGAATTGCAAGGCGTAGTCCGGAATGCGGCGTGGCATGCCGGCCAACCCTAAGAAGAACTGAGGGATGAAGGTGAGATTAAAGGAAATGGCTGTTAGCCAGAAATGCAATTTACCGAGTTTCTCGCTATACATGTGCCCGGTCATTTTTGGCAACCAGTAATACACGCCCGCCATGATACCCATGATGCCGCCGGCGAACAGTGTGTAGTGGAAATGCGCCACCACGAAATAACTATTGTGATATTGCGCATCAGCCGCAACGTCTGCAAGCACTAAGCCGGTCAAACCGCCGATACCGAATAAGATAATCCAGCCCACCGCAAACAGCATAGGAGTTTCAAAGCTCATGGAGCCTCTCCACATGGTTTTAATCCAGCAGAAGAACAATACGGCCAGCGGCAGCGAAATTGCCATCGTGCTATACATAAAATAGAGCAACGCTGGCACAGGCATACCCGCTGTAAAGAAGTGGTGCGCCCATACAACTACTGACAAAGCGCCAATTGCCCATAATGAATAAACCTGCGCTTTGTAGCCATACATTGGCTTACGTGAGAAGGTTTGCAGAATTTGCGGAATGAAACCCCAAACAGGCAAGAGCAAAATATATACTTCTGGATGTCCAAAGAACCAGAACAAGTGCTGGAACAGAATTGGATCGCCGCCGCCGGCAGCATCAAAGAAGTGCGTGCCAAAGTGACGGTCAGTTAAAAGCATCGTGACAGCACCAGCCAACACTGGAATCGTTGCAACAAGCAGGAAAGCTGTAATCAGCCAACCCCATGCAAACATCGGCATTTTCATGAGGGTCATGCCAGGCGCACGCATATTGAACAGCGTAACAATAATATTAATCGACCCCATAACGGAAGATATACCAAGCAGGTGAACTGAGAAAATCGCAAAATCCACGCCGATACCGCCTTGTAAAGAAAGCGGCGGATAGAATGTCCAGCCGGTAGCCAGCGCACCATCACCGATACCAAACAGCGCCAAGGTAAAGGGCAGCGTCAGCAGAATCGCAGCCGGAGGCAGCAGCCAGAAGCCCCAGTTATTCAAGCGCGGCAGCGCCATATCTGGCGCACCGATTTGCAAAGGAATCATCCAGTTTGCAAAACCTGTCGCTGCGGGCATCAGCGCTGCAAAAATCATGATTAACGCATGAATACCAATAAGTTGATTAAAAAAATCAGGGTTCATCAACTGTAAGCCGGGCTTAAACAGTTCTGCACGAATACCCAGAATCATGGAACCGCCAACCAAAAACATGATTAGCGAAAAAGTAAGGTACATCGTACCAATGTCTTTGTGATTGGTGGTGGTTAACCAGCGCATAATTCCCGTAGGGTGGTCATGATGCTCTTCGTGATGTGCTACCGTTACTGTACTCATCGTGCTCTCCTGATTGCCAATTTAATACTAAAATAAATTATTGTCGTACCGCTTTAACTTGTGACGGCTGCACCACATCACCTACGCTATTGCCAAGCGCGTTACGCTCATATGTAATCACTGCAGCAATTTCTGTATCATTCAGCGTCGCTTTCCAAGCCGGCATCACATTCTTACCATTCAGCACACGATCCATATGGCTATCTGGAAGATACTTACCATCCTCGCCAAAAATTGGACTTATTGAAATCTTGCTCCCAGTTATTGCAGGGAACGCTGGAGGCAAGCCAGCACCAGTAACCTGGTGACATACCGCACAGTTTTTCTCATAAACCTTTTTGCCCTCAGCCATCAAGTCTTCCTTGGTCCATTCTTTATCCGCACCAGCTATGGCTTTAGCCTGCTCTTCTTTCTTCGCAGCCACCCAGGTCTTGTATTCCTCCATTGATACCGCATTTACTACCACTGGCATGTAGCCATGGCCCTTGCCGCACAATTCTTTACATTGGCCACGATAGGTACCGGGTTTCTCCACCTGTACCCAAGTCTCACGAATGAACCCGGGAACAGCAAGCCTAGACGAGCCAAACTGTGGCACCCACCAGTTATGCAGAACATCGCTTGCTGTCATCAAAATCCGAACTTTCTCACCCACAGGCAATACGAGCGGATTGTCTACTTCGAGCAAGTAATTTTCGCCTTTATCTGCGGCATTATGCATCTGGTCATTGGTCGTCGTTAAGTTGCTGACAAATTTAATGCCCTGCGCATCGCCATCTAGATATTCATACTGCCAGCGCCATTGTGAGCCAGTAATTTTAATGACCATGCTGGCTTTATCGCGCGTGTCTTCCATCATCACCACACTGTGGTAAGCCGGGATACCCATAATTACAAAATCGATTAACAATAAAATCGCAAATGGAATCAGTGTCCAGAAAATTTCAACCGTGGTGGAAGGTGCTTTATCAGCAACGGCTTTATAGCCTTTACTTTTGCGGTGCGCGAAAATTGAATAAATCATGATGGCCAGCACGGATAGGAAAATCGCCATCGAAATAAGCATAAACTTATTATGAACATGCAATGTGTCTAAAGCCATTGGCGTGACCGGCTCCGGGAAGTTCCAGCTATAATCAGCATAAGCACCGAGCGAGGCCAGCAATATTGCGAGACCAAACCCAACTTTTTTCAACACTTGCATAACGCTCACTCCAAAATCAAATTTAATTAAAATTTTTCAGCTTACATTTTTAAACTTTTGTTTTAGTTCTCTTGCCAGTGCGACACGCTGCTCATCGTCAATCAAGTGTCTGCCGAATTCAATTTCTTTGCCATGCGACCCTATAAACAGGCCGCTTCTGCCTTGACTATTTACCACAGCGCGCACACTGACTTGCGTCCAGTATCGCTGAAAAACCGTTATACTGGAATTTTTATAGCTTTTCTTTTCCACTATGACTTTGTCTTCTTCTATCGCGATACTTTCATAATCGCTCGCATGCAAGTAAACATAGTAAAAAGCATACGCGAAAGCCGCCAGTTCCAAGCCCGCGAATGGCAACACCATCCAAGCGCCCAGACGCGCAAATCCCAGCGCGATCAGCAAGGTTACAACCGTCATAGCCACAAGCAACTTAATACCACCATCTAGCGATAACGAATTGTTCTGCCTTGCAATGATTTTGTAACCCAAATCGAACACGGCCATACACTTGTCCTTGGTCATGCAAACTTAAATTAAAATTGCTTGCAATTTTCTTTGACAGCAACTTTCGTTTATAGCTTTTTGATCTGCGTCATTTTGACGCAGATCAAAAAATAGCATAAAAAACTTAGACCAACAAGCAAAAATTTACATTTTGTAACAAATGTTGCGGCTTTAGTCTGAGCCTGCCATTTGGCAAACTTAAACTTAATGCGCTTGAATAAAACGAGTGGTGCCGGGAGGGGGAATCGAACCCCCACGTTGTCGCCAACGCGGGATTTTGAGTCCCGTGCGTCTACCAATTCCGCCATCCCGGCTGAGGTATAATTACAACGAAGACGCACATTATAACAAGCAAAAGGCATTATGCGAACACAAGATTTCGATTTTTATTTACCAGACACGCTCATCGCCCAGCATCCCGCCGCTAAGCGCAGCGCCAGCAGACTGTTGCACTTGAATGGCAGAACGGGACATATCGAGGACAAGCTGTTTGTTGATTTGCCTGATTTTCTATCCGCAGGCGATTTGCTAGTTTTTAATGACACGCGCGTCATCAAGGCACGGCTGTTTGGCCATAAAACCACGGGTGGCACGGTAGAAATGCTGGTTGAGCGGGTATTAGGCACGCACCATGTACTCGCGCATATCCGCGCCTCGCGTGCGCCGAAGGCAGGCACAAAACTTAAATTAGCCAATGCGTTTGAAGCGGAAGTCATTGACCGTGATGACGATTTGTTTCATGTGAAATTTTTAAGCGAGACATCTGTGCTGGATTTACTGGAACAATACGGTGCCTTGCCTCTGCCACCTTATATTACGCACACAGCCGAATCCGATGATGAAGAACGTTATCAAACCGTGTACGCCAAACATGCCGGTGCGGTTGCTGCGCCTACTGCCGGGCTGCATTTTGATAAAACCATGCTGAATACAATAAAGGCGAAGGGCGTCAATATCGCCTATGTCACCTTGCATGTGGGGGCGGGCACATTTCAACCGGTGCGTACCGACATGATTACAGAGCATAAAATGCACAGCGAGATTTATCATATCCCGGCCGAAACGGTTGCGATGATTGAAGCCACCAAAGCCAAAGGCGGCAATATTATTGCCGTAGGCACTACCAGTTTGCGCGCTCTGGAAAGCGCCGCACGACCTGGCAAGCTCCAAACCGGCATGGGAGAAACGGATATTTTTATCACGCCCGGCTTTTCATTTAAAATAGTCGATAAACTTGTCACCAATTTCCATTTACCCAAAAGCACCTTGCTCATGCTGGTGTCTGCCTTTGCAGGGTTTGATCACATTAAAAATGCTTATGCACACGCGGTAAAACAACAATACAGATTTTTTAGTTACGGCGATGCCATGCTGTTGGACAGGGTAGATTGAACAATGCAGTAAAAGCGATGACTAACGTGAATGCTCCAATTCAACACCAGACAGAAACCACCCTCAGGAACTTTATTACCAGATGAAACCATTTAAACGATTATTAATAAGCACAACCATTGCATCTGCATTCATGACGGTCAGCCCACTGCAGGCACAGGTGCTGCCGGAGGCGTCGCTAGGCATTAAGATTCCGCTCGCAAAAAAACCGACTACACGCCCGATGACGGTGGCGTATGTGCCTGGACTCAGGCACTATTACATTGCGGATGGCGGCCTGGCGCCGATGGGTTCGGAAACTGAAGCGCCAGTATCCAAATCGCAAATCCATGCCTATGACGATAGCGGAAAATACGTTAATTCTGCCAAGCCTGGTTACGATAACCGCTCCATTTATTACAACCCGAACACCGACAAATTAGAGATTATTACCTATAATATTTCTAGCGAGGTTGGCTTTAGCCCCAATACCGGCCTGTATTCAATTAATTTAAGCGAGACTGGGGAAGTTACAGACTCATCCAGTGAAATAATGCAGTTTAACCCGGCATTTGGCAGTGCGGGCACCATGCCGACCTATGACGCCGAAAATCAACGTTATTTCGCAAAACAGGGACGTAGCGACAAGGTGTTTATTGTCGACCCAAAGCAACGTGACAAATTAGGCGAAATTACGCTGGACCTGGCAAAAGCAGGTGCAGCGCACGACGACATCAGCGATCTATTTGCAGCATATACCGGCATTAAAGGTGAGGAGCTGATTCTGCTGGACATTGACCACAAGGCTGCGCTGGTGTTTGACCTGACAGGAAAATTTATCGCAAAGAGCGAATTGCCGAAAGATTTGAAACTGCGTGCTCAAAACCACTACAACGGCCTGGGCTATGCAAATAACATGCTGTTTATTTATCAGGAAAACGAAGGTGAGTTTGGTGCGTATTATGGTTTTAAGATCATGAAATAGATTAAGGCAATTAAAAACCGCGCCGGAAAAAACATCTGAGCGCGGTTTTCTTTAGATCAAGGCGTAATTACTTACCAAGTGCACCAGCCAGTTTGCCGGACACCATACCGAATACCGCACCAAGCACTGTAGAAACCGCCACCAGCAGCACAGGGTTTGACATATCCATGGCTGTCGCATTAGCAGCCGTACCAGCTGTAAGCGCCAAACCAGCAGTTGCCGCATAGCCATACACGTTAGCCGGCACTACAGAAAGCATGTTGCAGCCTGCCACGGCCACCAGAGGGAACACCGTCACGGCAATAATCACCGGTGCGGCCAAAGCGCCTAAACCACCCAGCATACCAGAGCTTACCAGATACAATGCAATGCCCGCCATGGCAGCGCCAAAGATCATGCCTGCAATTGTTTTTTGCAATGCAGCATTGTCGCCGCCGGTATGGAAATAGCAGCCCCAGGCAATAAAACCAACCCAAACCAAAGCTACGCTAGCGAGTGGATTTAACGCCAGAAATGCCCAAACGCCACCGAGTACAGCAATACTTAAAGCTAATGCAGTTAACTTCGACATACTTTATCTCCCTAAATTAAAAGGTAAAACTCTTGTAAAAATAATGTGTTGAGAATTACAGCCAGTAATTTCAGTTTGGCGAAGCTACGATGAACTAGTGAACTACACCAACTTCAATCAGCAGACTTCGGGCAGTCTAGCCTCATTTTGGTGCAATTGACAAGCGTTTTTATGGAGGATGAAAATTAATTAAGGGATGCCTGATTGATCTTTGTGCTGTAGTCCCAGTGTTTGCGCCACGCACCAAGCACCAGGTTGGGATACTGCGGTTTGCCAAGACTGCCGTTATATCGGCCCAAAGCACGATATAAGTCACCTTTTTCTATGTCGATATAATGGCGTAATATCGTGCAGCCGTAACGCAGATTCAAACGCATATTAAACAAGTTCTGATCTGGCGCGCCTATGCTCTTCACCCAGAACGGCATCACCTGCATGTAGCCGCGCGCGCCGACGCTGGACACCGCATATTTTTTAAACCCGCTCTCCACCTGAATCAGCCCCAGAACCATTTGCGGGTCTAATCCGGCGCGTGTTGCCTCGTAATGTACCGATCTTAAAAAGTCTTCACGGTACGCTTGATCCGGGAGGCGTTTTTTTAGACGCTGCGACATTTCATTCATCCAGACCTGACCTTCGACCTCGCTCCCAAACACCAGCTTGGGCGAAGCCAAATCACTCACTGATTTTTGCATCATCGCCTTAACGCTGTTTGAAAGCGGCTCTTCTCTCTGATTGCCTGCATGACACAGGGATGCCACGCCAATCAGCAGCACAAGACAAAGTTTCTGTAAATTCTGTTTAAGCATTTATCTCAGATTTAATAAATTCGATGACTTCAGTAACAAGCAAATTCTGTGCCTCAACCGCATTTCTCGCTTTATATTCTACTTTGCCTTCGGCAAGCCCGCGCTCACCCACCACAATTCTGTGCGGAATACCTATCAGGTCGCTTTCGGCAAACATTACGCCAGGCCGCTCGCCACGGTCATCCAGCAGCACATCCATGCCCGCTTTTTTGCAGTCTTCATACAATTGATTTGCGGTATTTTTCACAAATTCACTTTTATCCATGCCGATAGGGCAAATCACCAGCTCAAACGGCGCCATGCTCAGCGGGAAAATAATGCCTTTTTCGTCACTCCCCTGCTCAATTGCGGCACCCACAATGCGCGAAACGCCAATGCCATAACAACCCATTTCCATCACTTGTGATTGACCATTTTCATCCAGATATGTTGCATTCATCGCTTGGGCATACTTGGTACGCAGTTGAAAAATATGCCCGACTTCAATGCCGCGGCACAAGCTCAGCTTGCCTTTGCCGTCCGGACTGGCATCGCCTACCATAACGTTGCGAATATCCGCTACCAAGCTGGGCTCTGGCAAGTCGCGGCCGAAATTCACGCCGCTCAAATGGTATTTCGGCTTATTGGCGCCGCACACAAAATCACTCATATTGGCAACAGTCTTATCTGCAATCACCGTGACATTGCTGCCCACGCCAACCGGGCCAATAAAACCTGGCGGACAGTTTAGATTAGCACGAATCTCTTCTTCAGTTGCAAATCTAAAATCATCCAGCACTTTTCCGGTTTTCACCTCATTCAAGTTATGGTCGCCACGCAGCAAGGCCAAATAAAATTTGTCATTTGCCACCAATGCAATCGCCTTCACCGTGCGCTCAATGCTTATTCCAAGCAGCTTCGCCACATCTTCGCATTGAGTTTGTTTGGGCGTTTCAACCTCCTGCATAGTCTGGCCGGGAGCCGCTCTGGTACTGGCTTCCGGCAACGCCTCTGCAAGCTCCACATTGGCTGCATAATCCGAATCTTCGCAGTAAGCCAGTGCATCCTCGCCGCTATCCGCCAGCACATGGAACTCCTGCGAGCCTTCGCCCCCGATTGCGCCGGAATCCGCCTTCACCGCGCGAAACTTAAGCCCGAGCCGCGTAAAGATATTACTGTAAGTCTGGTACATCTGCGCGTAGGTCTGTTGCAGCGACTCAAAATCAGCATGGAAAGAGTAGGCATCCTTCATCATGAATTCGCGCGCGCGCATCACGCCAAAACGCGGGCGAATTTCATCGCGAAACTTGGTTTGAATCTGATACAAATTAATCGGCAATTGCTTGTAGCTGTTGATTTCGCGGCGCACAATGTCGGTAATCACTTCTTCGTGCGTCGGGCCAAAACAAAAATCGCGCTCATGGCGGTCTTTGATTTTTAGCATTTGCGGGCCGAACACGGCCCAGCGTCCGGTTTCATCCCACAACTCCTTGGGCTGTACAGCCGGCATCAAAAGCTCTAAAGCGCCGGCTTTGTTCATCTCGTCACGCACAATCGCTTCCACCTTGCGCAATACACGCAAACCAAGCGGCATCCAGCTATAGAGGCCATTGCCGAGCTTTTTAATCAAGCCGGCACGCACCATCAGTTTGTGCGAAATCAGTTCGGCATCAGCAGGAGCTTCTTTTTGGGTGGCAATAAAAAATCGGGATGCGCGCATAAAATCTCTAATTCAATAAATATGCTGAATTTTAACGGTAAACGCTGATTAAGTCAGCCGAAATTAATACGCAGGCGGCTTACTTTTGCGGGTTGCCAATCTTCACTGCTCGCGCCTTGCCAATCGGGCTGTCATCTGGAATATAACCTGATTTCCATAAAGAAAAAGGCGCAATGGTAGCGGCATGGCCGTTATCATAAAACCAGCTGTCTACCGCGTATCTTTCACCCGATTTAATTTCACGAATCACCGCTGTGCTATGCGGCCAGCCCGTAACAAAGAAATTGCGCGTGCGGATGTCTTCAATCTCGTGCAATGGCATCAAGCCTTGCTGTTTCAGTAGCCGCATATAGGTGGTTGAGTTGATTGCCTCGTCATTGCAATCCTGTTGACCTGAATAACCGGCATTATCAAACGTTCCCGCCCGGTCGGCAGAAGTACCCACTTTCCGCCCAACCAGCGCTTCCAGCACGCCAATCGCTTGTGCGATCTTTTTACGTTCATCTTCGGCATCGATGGCTGGATGATTGAATATCCCGGACACGGCGCTCCACTCCTGCGTGGTGAGTGAGGTTTTCGACACCTCCGCACAGCCACCGCCCTGACACACTTCGAACTGGTTTAGCTGAGGCGTTTGATGAAAAATACGTGAAACATCTGCCAAAGCGGCCTGCGCCGATGCATTGCAATACAAAACCAGAACGCTAGAGGATAACAGGCTTGTCAGAAACTTCATTTTTATTCGCGCCCGTTAACGGGAAATGCTGTTCCAGCGCTGCGCTGATTTTTTCAATGCCATGCAGAACGCCGGCTTCGAACTCGCCTTGCCTGAACAACACTTCCATCTCATGGCAAATCGCTTCCCAGCCGTCGTGCCCGATATGCTGGTCTATTCCCCTGTCGGCCACAATTTCCACATCGCGGTCAGCCAGTAGCAGGTAAATCAGCACGCCATTGTTATATTCGGTATCCCAGATGTTCAGGCGGCCGAATAGCTCGATCGCACGTTTTTTCGGTGTCTTTTTGCAAATAATTTCATAGGGATGCAAGCCCGCCTCAACTACAAAACGGATTTCCCCGGCGTGCTTTTTCTCGCTCGCTGCAATGGCCTTTTGGATTTCGTGCAGCGCGATCGCAGAAAAATAGCGCCTGACCTGCCACGGGTTGCTGAACATGTGCTTAAAAAAACGGGCTATAGGGTCTTGTCGTTTCATTACCAGTCTCCTGATGCACCGCCGCCGCCGAAACCGCCACCGCCGCCGCTGAACGCGTCGCCCCCGCCGGGGCTCCAGCCACCACCGTATCCCCCCGGGGAGCCTCTCCCGCCGTAGCCGTTGATACCGCGGCTGCCCAACATCATGGTGATAAAAAACGCGACTACACCCAAAATTGCTGCGCTGCCTAAAGCCACGCCCAGCAACCAAACGACAGTGCCCATTAGTCCGCCATTTAAGGCGCTGCCGAAAAATGTGCCGAACATGCTGCGCAATACAAGGCCGGCAATCAGCCCGCCAAATAGCAGCATGGGCAGCAAGTTCATGATATCCATGCCGCTGGATGCCGCGCGGTCAGGCGCTGGCAGCGGCTCACCATCCACCAGCGCAATCAGCTTGTCCACGCCCGCATCCAGGCCGCCGTAAAAATCGCCCTGCTTGAATTTGGGTGCTATAACCTCAGAAATCACGCGCTTGGTGGTTAAATCCGGAATCGCGCCTTCCAGGCCGTAACCGACTTCGATACGAATTTTACGGTCATTCTTTGCCACCAGAATCAGCAAGCCGTCGTCAGCTTTTTTGCGGCCGAGTTTCCATTTATCCACGACGCGGATACTGTATTGGGCAATGTCTTCAGGCTGCGTGCTGGGAACGATGAGCAGCGCGATCTGGCTGCCTTTTTTCTGCTCGAAAGCCGTCAATTTAGCCTCTAGTGAAGCTTGCTCAGCCTGCGATAAAGTATTGGTTAAATCGGTAACACGCGTCTTTAGTACCGGAACAGGAAGTACCTCAGCATGCACCGAGCCTGATGCCAGATACAGCATCAAGCCTAGCGCGCACAACCCAGCTTTGAATGTTGAAAACACGTGTTAGCTGAAACCCAGTTTACTTCTTGTCGCCAAACTCAACTTTTGGCGCGGCCGAAATCGCTTTTTCGTTTTCAACAGTAAATGTTGGCTTGGCTTTGTAGCCGAACATCATCGCGGTCAGGTTTTCCGGGAAAGAACGTACGGCCACGTTGTAATCCTTGATCGTTTCGATATAGCGGTTACGTGCCACGGCCACACGATTCTCGGTACCTTCCAGCTGCGCCTGCAAATCCCTGAAGCCCTGGTCAGCCTTAAGATTTGGGTAGTTTTCAGCCACCGCCATCAAACGGGATAATGCGCTGGTTAACTGACCCTGCGCTGCCTGAAATTTCGCAAAAGCCTCAGGATCATTCAGCAGTTCCGGCGTTACCTGCATGCTGCCCACTTTACTGCGCGCATTCGAGACTTCTGTCAGCACTTCTTTTTCGTGCTCGGCATAGCCTTTAACTGTTTCCACCAGATTAGGCACTAAATCGGCACGGCGCTGGTATTGGTTCAGCACTTCAGACCAGCTGGCTTTGGCTTCTTCATCCAGGCTCTGAAATTTGTTGTAGCCGCAGCCAGTTAAGGCCAGCGCTAAAGAAAAAATTACAATTTTTGAAATTAAATTTTTCATGGTTTTCCTTCAAAAGATAAAGTGAGCATACTCAAGGTAACATGTTTTAAGTATATTGCGTTCATTCGTTCGATTACAAGCCCGATTCGCTGATTTTGGCCATGGTCGATTTTGCCAGACATAAATCGTCCCATGCCTTGGCTTTGTCTGCCAGGTTGCGCAGCAAATAAGCAGGATGATACGTCACAATGACTGGCACGCCATGATATTGGTGCAGCTTACCACGCAGGCTGGTCACCGTGGCATCCGAATTCAGCAAGGTTTGCGCCGCAAACTTACCCAATGCGAGAATCAGTTTGGGTTTAATCAGTTCTACCTGGCGCTTCAAATAAGGGCTGCACTGCATCACCTCTTCGCCATGCGGGTCGCGATTTTCCGGGGGGCGGCACTTTAGCACATTGGCAATGTATACATTTTCGCCGCGACGGAGATCAATCGCTGCCAGCATATTGTCCAGCAGTTTGCCCGCTTGCCCCACGAACGGCTCGCCGCGTTTGTCTTCTTCCGCACCGGGTGCTTCGCCGACAATCAGCCAGTCGGCGTTTTCATCGCCTACGCCAAACACGGTTTGCGTACGCGTCCTGACCAGCCCGCATGCCTGGCAACTCTTGACACAGGCCTGCAAAGCCTGCCAATCCATGCTTTCAATAGAGGCTCTGGGAGGCAATGCCGGCGCGCCTTCCAGGCTGATTGCTTTTTCATGTTTTTCTGCAGCTGCAGGCTGCGCGCACAACTTCCATTCTGGCAGCAATTCCAGCTCGCGCAATATATCTTCTCGCGTCATACTCATAATTTCATTATCATAGCGCCAGCCCCATCAACACCGCGTCTTCACGGCCCGATTTAAATATTTTTGGGTCCGCAGGGTAATATCCGCGACGCACCGCCATTTCGCAAAACCCCATATTTTCGTAAAGGGCGATAGCGGAAATATTACTTGGCCGCACTTCCAAAAACATATTCGCCGCCTTGTGATTTTTTGCGATTTTTAACATGTGTTCCAGCAAATAGCGCCCCAAGCCTTGTTTTTGATGCGTTTTTGCAATGCTTAAATTGAGCAGGTGCGCTTCATCCAGCACCATCATCATGAGCGCGTAACCAATCATTTCTTTATTCTCTTCCAACACCCAGGCGCTGTAGCCGCTATTCAACGAATCGCTGAAATTGCCTCGCGTCCATGGGTGTGAATAAATCGTCGGCTCGATTTGCATAACCGCGTCCAGATCGTCCATTTGCATGGGACGTAGCTGGTATTGCGGCTTTAACATTGCGCTCATAAACGCTGCCCTAGCTCGCGTTCCTGTGTAGTGAGAGCGACGCGATTGCGAATATAAATCGGCGCGGCCTCGCTGGCTGGCTTGGCATTGCCCGCTGCAAGGGCAGGCAGCCCTAGCTGCAAAATAGCCTCTGCAGTTGGTGTGATATCAGGCAATATCTGACTTAAATTCTTTGCATAAATTCTACTTAACACTTCACCATAAGCCGCCCAACCGCTTCCCACGCCCACCCAATCGCCACCATCAAGCGCTGGTGCGGCTTCCGGCTTGCATACGGTTGTTGCGCTTACTTCATGCCAAGCGCCATTTTGTTTGACATAAGCCGCATGGTAAATCTCGCCCATGCGTGCATCCAGACACGCGATGACTTTATCTTTACCGCTCACCTCAGCCAGCGCATTCAGCGTATTCACACCAACCACCGGCACGCCTGCGCCAAAGCCCAAGCCCTGCGCTACCCCACAGGCAATGCGCACGCCAGTGAACGAGCCGGGGCCTGCACCAAACGCGATTCCGTCAAGATCGGACAGCTTAATCTCTGCTTCATCCAGCAAAACCTGAATTCGCGGCAGAATCAGCTGTGATGCGGTCTGACCAACGTTTTGGTAGTGCGAGAATGACTTATCACCCACTTGCAAAGCGAGTGACAGAAATTCAGTGGAGGTATCAAGGGCGAGGATTTTCATTTTAGATGCAAGTCATTCAGCCGCTATTTTGCCACGAAGTCGCTTGATTTGCCCGCGCAAACTCTTGCTATCCACGCGCCTTTTTTGTGAAGCGCGCGTTGGTCGCGTGGCGTAACGTGTTGGTTTTACTTGGTTAGCGGCGTTGACAATCTCATGCAGACGCTTAATCGCATCCTTCTTATTCGCCTCTTGCGTACGGTATTGCTGCGCTTTAAGAACCAACACCCCTTCATCGGTAATGCGGCTATCCTTGCTATTTAACAAGCGCTCTTTTAGCCAATCGCTTAAGCTACTGGCAACGATATCAAACCGCAAATGAATCGCGCTGGAAACCTTATTCACGTTCTGCCCACCCGCGCCCTGCGCGCGGATGGCGGTGAGTTCGTATTCGTTTTCAGGAATTTCGATCATTCTTTTTCCTGGAACTCCTCAGTAAAAAACGCTTCTACCTCCGCCAACTCTTTAGTGCGCTTAAACGGTGGCAGGCTTTGCCAGATACGCTTTCCGTAAGGTTTGGTGATGAGGCGCGGGTCGCAAATCACCAGCACGCCACGGTCTTGTTCATCGCGGATTAAGCGCCCTGCGCCTTGCTTGAGCGTAATCACCGAGTATGGCAGCTGATATTCCATAAAGGCGTTTTTGCCCTCAGCGTTCATTTTATCAATACGCGCAGAGAGCACCGGGTCATCCGGCGGGGCGAACGGCAGTTTGTCGATAATCACCACACTCAGCGCTTCGCCGCGCACGTCCACGCCTTCCCAAAAACTCTGGCTGCCCACCAGTACCGCATTGCCGTGTACACGGAAGCGGTCCAGCAGTTCGGTACGCGTGCTTTCTCCCTGCAATAACAGCGGGTATTCCATGCCATTAGTGGCAAAGGCCTCTTTCAGCAATGCATGGATTTCGCGCATGGCTTTGAGTGAAGTGCACAGTACAAAAGCGCGGCCCTGGCTGGCCTGAATGACCGGCAGGCTGACGGCTGCCACGGCGGCGGCATATGCAGATGAGTTAGGATCCGGCATGCCAGCAGGCGCATATAATAAGGCTTGGCGGCCATAGTCAAACGGGCTTTGCCAATAGCCAGTCTCGGCTGCATGCAGGCCCATCTGGCTCATGTAATGACTGAAATCGCTTTTCACGGCGAGTGTAGCCGAAGTGAAAATCCAAGCCCGCGGCTGCGCGCTAAGCTGCTTGCCAAAACTATCCGCTACGCTAAGCGGCGTGGCATGCAGTTGCACCGACTGCGTGAACACTTCTACCCAGCGCACCAAATTGGCATTCCCCGCTTTAATCCAGCTATTCAGCTGCTCGCCCAAGGCCTCGCCGCGCTGCCAGCATTTTTCCAGACCAGGGTCCCGTGCCGCCTGGCTTTCCAGCACTTTTGTGAGCTCGCTTAGCATGGTTTGCAGGTCGCTAAAGGCAGCCTCAAAGCCTTTTAATGCGAGCGCTTTTTGCACAGGCAAGCGCGAGCCTTCGTAAGCAAAAATCAGCCGAAAGTCTTTGCAGGCCTTTTCCAGCCTGGGAATGGCCTCACCCAAGGCCGCGCAATCTTTGGCAAGACTTAAGTGCGCAATGGTAGCGTCACGCGCCAATTCCATCAGCTGGCTGGTAGAAATATCCTCGCCAAAAAACAAACCCGCGACTTCGGGCAATTGGTGCGCTTCATCAAAAATCACCGTATTAGCGCTGGGCAGCAACTCCGCCACACCTTCGTCGCGCAGCATCACATCGGCAAAAAACAGGTGGTGATTCACGACGACAACATCAGCTGCAAGCGCCTTTTTACGCGCCTCCATTACAAAACAGTCTTTATAGAAGCTGCAATCCTGGCCCAGGCAATTGTCACGCGTAGACGTCACATTCAGCCATATCGTCGCGTTTTCCGGCACCTCAGTAAGTTCGCTTTTATCACCGGTTTTGCTGTTTTCCGCAAAGTTTTTAATCAAATGCACATATTTGGCATCTTCACGCGAGGCAAACCGTCCGCTATTTGCTGCATTTTCTAAATGATAATGACACACATAATTGGCGCGACCTTTCAACATGGCCACCGTTACAGGGACTTTCAGGGCATCGCGCACATTCGGCAAATCGCGGTTGAATAGCTGATCCTGCAGGGTTTTGGTGCCGGTAGAAATAATCACCTTACCGCCCGAAAGCAAGGCTGGCACTAAATAAGCTAAGGTTTTGCCGGTGCCTGTGCCCGCCTCGGCCACCAGCTGTTTGTTGCCTTTGATGGCAGCCTCGATCGCCACAGCCATTTCCAGCTGCTGCGCACGCTCCGAAAAACCTTCAATGGCTACAGCCAAGGCGCCATCTTGCTTAAATATTTGAGTAAGTTGTGAATTTTCTGACATGGCTGAAATTATCCCATGAATATGGACGGTGATTTTACGAACCTAAATAAAGTATTGCGTTATGCTGCATATCTTGTTAGCCTTACGTTGCTGTAAAGTTTCAATTCTGTCATTACTTTTAGGGAGGATGTATGGATTTAGGGATGATTATTCAGTTAATAAGCGGCGCAGTTGGCGGTAACATCGCTGGCAGCCTGATGAAAAACGCAAGCATGGGCACTGTGCTAAACTCAGTGATTGGTATTCTTGGCGGCGGTTTGGGCGGTCAATTACTCGGCATGCTGGGCATAGGTGGCGCTGCAGCAACGGGTGGCGGCATGGATATTGCCACTATTATCGGCCAAGTGGCTGGCGGTGGGGTGGGTGGTGGCGTATTGTTAGCCATCGTCGGCATGATTAAAAGCGCAATGGCGAAGCAATAGCCATCAATCAAGTCTGCCCTGATCAACAATCGGGGCAGGTTTCCAGTTTTAATTCTCATGAAACATTTAATATTTTCAGCGCTATGTTTTTTTGCAGGCTTTGCTATCCCCGCGATGGCAGAACAGGCTGTATCTGAAAACGTAGCCGGGGTAACACTTTATCACGTGGATGAAAACAGCATTCAGACACGATCCAGCAGCTGGCAGGACAAAGCGCAGGATGTGCTGATTAACGCATTAAGCCTGACCGGCATTAAATACAAATATGGTGGTAAATCACCTGAAACAGGCTTCGATTGCAGCGGTTTTGTGCGCTATGTGTTTCGCAATGCGGCCAATTTAACCTTGCCGCCTACCGCGCGCGCCATTAGCCAGATCGGAAAGACTGTCAAAAAAGACGAATTGCAGCCGGGTGACTTAGTGTTTTTTAATACACTCAAGTCCGCGTTTTCGCACGTTGGGATTTATATCGGCGACAACAAGTTTATTCACGCCCCCAGCACCGGCAAGGTGGTACGCGTAGAAAGCATGCAAGATGGCTACTGGGCCAAGCGCTTTAACGGCGCTCAGCGCCTTGATAGCGAAATTGAAAAGTTACATTAAAGCAATAAGCCAAAAATCCAATAACTAATAAGGCGCGATTGCCGCTGTGCTACAGGCTGAAAACTATTCGTGAAATTTGGCCAGATCTCCCGGCTTGCGCAGCATTTTATCCACCTCGCCCAAATGCAGTTCTTCCTGATAAATCATTTCCCTTGCATATTCTTCCAGCATGACCGAATCGCCCTCGACCAGTTTTAGCAACGTTTTGTAGGCATTCAACGCTACCGATTCATGTGCTAATGATTCACGTAAAATATCGCCAATGTCATGATTGTGCGTCTCTAGCAACGGCCCTATGGAAAGTGATGGATGGCCGCCCAGATGCGTAATCAGTTCGCCCGCTTTGTCCGCATGCGTAAGCGACTCGGCGGCCTGACCGCGCAGCCAGGATACGATGGGAATACGATTATAGCCAAACACCATCAATGCATAGTGCGTGTAGCGCACCACCCCTGCCAACTCCAGTTCCAGAATAGTATTTAGCGCTTTTATAACTGCTGTATTGTTTGCTTGCTTCGCCATTTTCATTCTCCTTTAACTTACAGTACTGCCAATAATACACCTTGCGATTCCACACCGTATTGGTATTTGATCTTATCGATCACTATGCCCCAAATCACGCGCCGGCGCTATCACATCGCGAATAAGCTGCTTGAGTTCTTTCGATTCCGGAAATCGCCCTGCCTCTTTGCGTGAGAATATCACCGCACCATTCAGCCGCACCTCAAACACGCCGCCCGTGCCGGGCAACAGGCTTACCGCCGCCAGCTCTGCTTCAAATGTCATGAGCAGTTCCTGTGCCAGCCACGCCGCCCGCAGCAGCCATCTGCACTGCGTGCAATACTCAATCTCCACCCGATCATTCCTCATGTCCACCCTTGTCTTTGACCCACATTTTTGCTGCCTGCTCTATTAAAATTACTTGAAATAGCGCAAAATGAACCATTGCTTTATTGTAAGCTCTTAGCTTAGCGTTGCCATCAGTTAAAATGCAACAATTCAATAGTTTTGATAAAAAAGGGTATGCATGCGGTCTTCTTTTGAAAAATTTGGTTTTATCGGCTCAGGCATCCTAATCGGCGTGCTTATCAGCCTTAACTTTTCCGCACTGGCGGAAAAAGTCGCGCCGTCACAATTGCCAATAGACGATTTGCGTGTGTTTGCGGAAGTGTTTGGCAAAGTCAAAAGTGATTATGTAGAACCGGTCGAAGACAAAAAACTGATCAATGAAGCCTTAACTGGCATGCTGTCCGGCCTAGATCCACATTCTACTTTTATGGATGCCGATGCTTACAAGGATTTGCAGGCGGGCACGCAAGGCGAGTTCGGCGGCCTGGGCATCGAAGTGGCCATGGAAGATGGGCTGGTAAAAGTGGTCTCGCCCATTGAAGATAGCCCCGCTTACAAAGCTGGCCTGAAAAGCGGTGATCTGGTTATGAAACTGGACGACACGCAGGTGCGTGGCTTGACCTTGAACGAAGCAGTTAAAAAGATGCGAGGCAAGCCAGACACTAAAATCACACTCACCGTGTTGCGCAAAGGCGAACCGAAACCGCTTACCTTTAACTTGACGCGCGCCATCATCAAAACACAAAGCGTCAAAAATAAATATATCGAGAAGGATTACGGCTACGTGCGCATTACCCAGTTTCAGGAACACACGGGCGAAGACTTAGCCAAGACGCTTAAAGCCTTGCACGAACAGAATAAAGGCCCGCTAAAAGGCCTGGTGCTGGATCTGCGCAACAACCCGGGCGGCTTGCTGGATGCTGCGGTTGGAGTATCGGCTGCCTTCTTGCCTAAAGATAATCTGGTAGTGTATACAGAAGGCCGCGTGCCCGACTCCAAAATGCGCCTTAACGCAAACCCCCTTGATTATGCGCGCCGTGGAAAAGGGAATTACCTAAAAGACCTGCCTGCCGACTACAAAAAAACACCTATCGTTGTATTGGTTAACGCTGGCTCCGCTTCGGCTTCCGAAATTGTGGCAGGCGCTTTGCAGGACCATAAACGCGCGACGATTTTGGGAGCGCAAAGCTTCGGCAAAGGCTCTGTACAGACCATCCTGCCAATGAACAACGGCAGTGCAATCAAACTGACTACGGCACGTTACTTCACGCCAAATGGCCGCTCGATTCAAGCCAAGGGCATTGTGCCGGATATTATTGTAGATGACGGCTCTGACCAATCGAACAATCTGCACGAAGCTGATTTGGCCAAACATTTATCCAACCCAAAAGATGCGGATGCTAATGTACCTGCTGAAGTTAAAGATCCGGCCAAAGAAGCTGCCGCCAAAGACAAACTGAACGAGAAAAAATTTGCAGAGCAAAAAGGGCCGATCGAACCCGCCAGCGCAGATGACATTCAATTTGCGCAAGCTATGAATGTGCTGAAAGGTTTGCCGGTTCAGAAAACGCCAGAAATAAAACCGTTAGAAGCTACCAAATAAATTTTCATGTTCTGCCGAGCCCTGCTTTATTCTTAAAGCAGGGCTTTGTTTTATGATGGGCTCAAATAACAAATCTGCGGTGACATATTACCGGAATTGGATTAAACTCAATCGATGTTATTGGATAAATTAATTACTTCGTTTGACAAGGGGCTACGCACCATTTTTGCAGTCGGCATTGGCGCTAGACCGCGTCCGGATGCGCATTTGGAAGATGCAGCACTTGATGAAGCCAGCAAACACCATGCGGCCGCATTAATGCGGATTAACCATGTAGGCGAAGTATGCGCGCAAGCACTATATAGCGGCCAGGCATTAACCTCGCGTAATCTGCAAATTGTAAAAGCGCTGGAACATGCAGTTGACGAAGAAACCGACCATCTGGCTTGGTGCGAAGCTCGCATTAAAGAACTTGGCGGGCGCAAAAGCCTGCTCAATCCCGTCTGGTATGCGGGCAGCTTTACACTGGGCGCAATGGCAGGTGCACTGGGCGACAAATGGAACCTTGGCTTTTTGGCAGAAACAGAGAACCAAGTATCGATACATTTACAAAATCATTTGAGCCAACTCAATGAAACCGACCTTAAAACGCGTACAATCCTACTCCAAATGCAGCAGGATGAAACAGCGCATGCACAAGAGGCCATCCAGCTTGGCGCGAGCGAGCTGCCCGCGCTAGTTAAGGCTGGCATGAGGTTCGCTTCTAAAATCATGACCAGAACCGCTTATTATGTTTAATCGTTTAAGGCAAATAATTTAAGGTGAGCATGCAAAAATTCAGTGATGTTTTACTTACACTCGATAGCGCCGATGACGTGCAACGCATTGAGCTTTACTATGAAAATGGCGAGCCTGCAGGAGTTATCGAAAACAAGCCTGGCAGCCAGGGCTCGATTAAGGTTTATAACCATTTGTATAGAATGTATGGCGGCATTACATTAGATGCCGCTGTTGAAGGATTAGCACTGTACGCTGAACACACGGAAGATGCCGAAAACTGCCCGGGCAAACACCCAAATGTAGACAGGCTACTAAACGTACTGGAAAACGAAGCGCCTTTAGACGTAAAGATCATTACGAACAATCCCTAGCCAAAATTTAGGGCTAGGGATTTTCGGCAGTTCTTATCTCAAAGTCATGCGTGATTTCCACGCTTTTACTCAACATAATCGAAGCAGAGCAATATTTTTCTGCCGACAATTTCACCGCACGCTCCACCTGTGTCGCATTCAAATTATTGCCGGTAACCACAAAATGCACATGAATTTTGGTAAACACTTTTGGGATTTCGTCTGCACGCGTCGCATCGATTTCCGCTACACAATCGACAATCGGCTGACGCGCCTTTTTCAATATCGTCACCACATCAAACGAGGTGCAGCCGCCCATACCGATGAGCAACATCTCCATCGGGCGCATGCCGATGTTACGGCCGCCGTTTTCAGACGCCCCATCAAGCACTACGGCATGCCCTGTCTCTGATTCGCCGACAAAACACACCCCTTCCACCCATTTCACACGTACTTTCATTATTTAACGTCCAGCAATTCAACATCAAATATTAAAATCGCATTTGGCGGAATGACGCCCCCTGCGCCACGTGCGCCGTAACCCATTTCCGGTGGAATAATCAGAGTGCGCTTACCGCCGATTTTCATGCCCGCAAAACCTTCATCCCAGCCCTGTATCACCTGACCGGCGCCCAAAGCAAAATCAAATGGTTGTTTTCGGTCTAAACTACTATCGAATTTTTTGCCTTTTTTGTCGGCCGCTGCCGCATCATACAACCAGCCTGTGTAATGCACGCTGATGTTAAAACCGGGCTCGGCTTCGCGGCCTGTGCCAACCTGTGTATCAATTTTTTTCAGTTCTGTAATGTTGGTCTCTGTGATACTTTCAGTCATTGCGGGTTCCTGTGTAGTAGTTGTTGATTCGGCTTTGCAAGCATTGAGCGACAATGCAAAAGCACTTGCTAACAAAAGATTAAATAGCTTCATATTCACCTTAAACATAAATATCGCTTAAACAAATGAAACGCTATGATACCGCAAACTCATGCAAGTTCGCGCAACTACAACAAGACAACAGTCCTATGGCTGCTGATGCACCCATTCAATCAGCGCATCCTGGGCGCTTTTACTTGCAGCTGCATTCGCATGATTTACCAGCATCACCAGCACATGGCGATGACTGTTCGCATCTATTTCATAACCTGCAATGGCGCTCACGCCGTCTATCGAACCTGTTTTCAGGTGAGCACGGCCACTCGACTGGCTTTCATTTAGGCGCTTTTTGACTGTGCCATCTTGTGCCAAAATGGGCAATGACGCCATCAATTCCGGCATCACCGGACTATTGTAAGCGCTTACCAACATGCGGCCTAAATGCTCTGCACTGATGCGCTCGATGCGCGACAAGCCGGAACCGTTTTCAACCACCAGTTCATTAAAGTCAAAGCCTTTCGTCATGAGCCAGCTATTAATAGCGGCAACGCCTTTGCCTTCAGTCGTCGGCATGCCGCTTCTCTCTGCGCCAATAGTCAACAGCAACTGGCGCGCCATCAGATTGTTGCTCCATTTGTTGATGTCACGAATCACGTAGCCCAGTGGATCAGAATACTGCACAAGCACTTTAACCGCGTTACCTGGTGTATCTTGCACCTTAAGCGCCCCGTTAAACTTGCCGCCAAGCTCACGCCACAGTTTTCTAAATGTGTAAAACGCATATTTTTCGTCGTTAAACACACTCAGCTCCAAATAGCGCTCGCCACAATCCGGCGAAAACGTGCCGTTAAATGTGACTACCGCCCTATTCTCAGGCGCTTTCACTGTATACCCAAACCGGCTACGCCAATCGCCGCAAGCTTCCTGCGAACGTTTCAAGTTGTTAACGATCTGGATTTCAGGCAGTTCAAACTCTTGGTTAATGCTCACACTATTTTCGTCGGCCGTAAACTTGAAACTGGTATTGCGCCCACCCACCAAAAATGCACTGGGCATGGCGTTATAAGCACGCCATATTTCATCATCAAACGTGCTTCTGTCACCGATATTTTTTGCAAAATAGCTTTTATCAATAATTAAATCGCCTTTAATTCGTTTAATGCCAGCCTGTTGCAAACTCATCAGCAAACGCCAAAATTCCTGCGCCTTGAAGCTTGGGTCGCCATAGCCTTTAATGAAGAGATTGCCGTTCAGAACGCCTTTTTCTACATTGCCATCCTTATAGATTTCCGTTTTCCAGCGGTAAGCAGGCGTGAGTAGATCCAGCGCCGCATTGGTAGTCACCAGTTTCATCACCGATGCCGGATTCATGCTCTTATCCGCATTGTGGCTAAGAATCGGGGTATTACTCTCGACTGCCTGCACATATATCGCCACGTTTAGCTGTGGAATCCCTGCTTTTTTAAGCGCCTCAGCCACGGTTACCGGAAGTTCGGCATGCGCATGCAAACTGGCCAATATCAAGCTGGTGAAAACCAAGAACCTTCTCAATCCATATTCATTCATACAGAACTTTTTACCGCTGCTAAAGTGGCTTCCGCCATAAAATCAATTTCAGTTTCTGTAATCGTGTATGGTGGCATCCAATATACGGTGCTGCCTATCGGGCGCAATAGTAAACCCCGCTTTGTTGCAGCTTGATAGCATTGCCTGGCAAACAGCGCATTCTGAGTCATGACATCAAAGGCAAATATCATACCCTGATGGCGTATATGCCTGATTGGCAGGTCAGTGAGCACTTGCATTCTTGCTTGTATCAACGCTGATTTTTCACGATTCTCTTGTATGATCTGATCCGTTTCAAAAATCGCCAATGTCGCCAATGCTGCACTGCATGCCAGTGGATTGCCGGTGTAGCTGTGGCTATGCAAAAATCCTTTTGCCGTGCTGTCATCATAAAACGCCTGGTAAATTTTATCTGTGGTGAGTACGGCAGATAAGGGCAAGTATCCCCCTGTAATGCCTTTGGATAAGCAGATATAATCAGCTGTAATATCTGCCTGTTCGCATGCAAACATCGTTCCAGTGCGCCCAAACCCCACCGCAATTTCATCAGCAATCAAATGCACATCATATTTAGTGCAGATCTCGCGTACTTTGTTCAAGTATATCGGGTGATACATGCCCATGCCCGCTGCGCACTGTACTAACGGCTCGACGATAAAAGCGGCTATTTCGTGATGATGCTCACTCACATACTGCTCGAGCTTTTCCGCACAACGCAACGCAAAGGCTTCTGTACTTTCGCCCACCTCGGCTAACCTGAAATCCGGACTGGGCATTTGCACTGACTGCATCAACAGTGGCGCGTAGGTATCCTTAAAAATCGCCGCATCGGTGACCCCCAGCGCGCCTAATGTCTCGCCGTGGTAACTATTCTGCAGACTGATAAACTTGGTTTTGCTGTTTTTTCCATTGTTGCGCCAGTAATGAAAGCTCATCTTGAGCGCAATTTCAGTCGCGCTTGCGCCGTCACTGGCATAAAACGCATACCCTAAACCCGTAAGCCTGGAAAGCTTTTCAGATAATTCAATCACAGGTTCATGCGTGAACCCGGCGAGCATAACATGCTCCAGGTTATCTAGCTGCTGCTTGATGGCATCCTTAATGCGCGGGTTATTATGCCCGAACAGATTCACCCACCATGAACTCACCGCATCCAGATAGCGCTTGCCATCAGCATCATACAGCCAGACGCCATCGCCCTTTTTAATCGGAATCAGCGGAAATTGCTCGTGCTGCTTCATCTGCGTGCAAGGATGCCACACAGATTGCAAACTACGGTTAAGAAGCGCTTGATTGGTCATATATGGCTATTATGCCCTACCCTCACTACAAATGGCATTATCGAAATCAGCAAAGCCATATACAAATTGTGATTTATTAATAAACACTTGTAACACTTTGATTATATTGATTTGTGTTGACAGTTGTATGAAAAATAGATAAGCTAATTACCCTAAATAACAAATCATTATATGGTGAGCTGAAATGCGATATTTTTGGTTAGTTTTTCTTATATTGACTAACGTGGCAACTTTATCCGGCTGCGTGGCAGCGGCAACTACCGCAGCCGGTGTAGGTGGCTCTGCAGCAATCACGCACACTATCAATGGAATCACCTACCGCACCTTCACCTACCCGCCCGCTAAAGTCAGGATTGCTACCATCCGCGCATTGGAGCGCATGCAAATCAAACTAGTCTCCGATAGCATGCAAGAAAAAAGCAATATCCGCTTCGTAACCGCAAAATCAAGCGAACGTAGAATTGAAATTCAGCTGGAACCCATCAGCCCCAATACCACGCGCATGCGCGTGATTGCAAAAGGTTCTGGAATTTTTTATGATGCGTCTACCGCTGAAGAAATTATCCAGCAGACAAAGATTTCTTTAGGCTGATCTTCAGCAGTTTTAATGCAGTGTTTTTTTCACGCTCGCATCAGTGACCAACGGCATCTGTGTCTGTGCTTGAGCGGCTGCGCCCATTTCCCAGGCGGCTTCCTTGCAGGTCAGCTGCAACATATTGCACAGCGCCAGAATAAGCTCCTGTGTTAAATTCATGCGTACCGTGATGCCTTCTAGGCATGGCATTTCAAGCATAAGCGGTTTCTGCGCCTGACGGACAAGGAGGACATTGGTCGCCAGCATGGCGCCATTGTTAACCATTTCTTTTCTAGGCTGATATTCGGTTGTAAAATCCATTTTCTGTAGCGTCTCGGCTACCTGCATCTCGTGCTTAAACTGCTCTACTGCGCGCTCTGGCACCTCCTCTGCCTGAATAGACGTTGCAGTAGGGATATGTGCTTCGTTATTCAATAACTGCCAAATCCGCTTGGCCATCCGATAAGTCAGCCATACCAACAGCTCAGAATTGTCCGCCAGCCCCACGCGCAGCAGCAACCTGTCTTGCTCGGCGTTATAGCCTAGATTAATCTGTTGAATTGCAGCTTCTGGCTGGTTTACAGCTGCTAGGTTTTGCTCTGCCAAGATAGCTTCCTATCAATTTTTAATGTCATTTTTTATCAATTTACCCTTGAAATTAATTTAATTAGCCCCAAGTTTAGCAATCAAGGCATGCGAGTGCTAAAATGCCGCGTTGCCTAAGCAATTTAAAAACTTACATAGTAACCCATTAGGAGAAATTGAATGAAAATTCGTCCATTACACGATCGCGTTATTGTAAAACGCTCCGAAGAAGAACGCACCACCGCATCAGGTATCGTCATTCCAGATTCTGCCACCGAGAAACCAGATCAAGGCGTAGTGCAAGCCGTCGGCAACGGCAAACGTGACGACAGTGGCAAAATCATTGCGCTAGATGTAAAAGTTGGCGACAAAGTCTTATTCGGTAAATACGCTGGTCAAACCGTCAAGGTAGATGGTGAAGAGTTATTGGTGATGCGTGAAGAAGACATCATGGCGATTGTTGAGTAATTAAATGGTTACGACGACACATCACGTTGTTGCTCAAATGCTATCAGGCTTGCTGTACTTAAATGTACTATCTGCGCCCGATGTGCTTTTGGCGCCTAGTACTGTATTCGTCTCATCAGTTTAATTTCGTTTAACTTGATTCATTTAAAAATTTAGGAGTTTTAACATGGCAGCAAAAGACGTAAGATTCGGCGACGAAGTCCGCCAAAAAATGACCAATGGCGTAAATATTCTCGCCAATGCAGTTAAAGTTACTTTGGGCCCAAAAGGCCGCAACGTGGTATTAGAGCGCTCATACGGCGCACCAACCATCACCAAAGACGGTGTTTCGGTAGCCAAAGAAATCGAGCTTAAGGACAAGTTCGAAAATATGGGCGCACAAATGGTGAAAGAGGTCGCTTCAAAAACTTCCGACATCGCAGGTGACGGTACAACAACAGCAACTGTATTAGCGCAAGCAATCATCCGCGAAGGCATGAAATCAGTTGCAGCCGGCATGAATCCGATGGATTTGAAGCGCGGCATCGACAAAGCGGTTGAAACTGCGATTGCAGATTTGAAATCACAATCAAAACCATGTACGACCAGCAAAGAAATCGCTCAAGTAGGCTCAATTTCGGCCAACTCTGACGCATCCATCGGCCAAATCATTGCTGACGCGATGGATAAAGTCGGTAAAGAAGGCGTGATTACAGTTGAAGACGGCTCTGGTTTGCAAAATGAATTAGATGTAGTAGAAGGCATGCAATTTGATCGCGGCTACCTCTCACCATACTTCATCAACAATCAAGAGCGTCAAATTGCATTGTTAGATAACCCGTTTGTATTGTTACACGACAAAAAAATCTCAAACATCCGTGATTTATTACCTACTTTAGAGCAAGTAGCTAAAGCGGGCCGCCCATTGCTGATCATTGCTGAAGATGTTGACGGCGAAGCACTGGCAACCTTAGTTGTAAACAATATTCGCGGCATCTTGAAAACTACTGCGGTTAAAGCACCAGGCTTCGGCGACCGTCGCAAAGCCATGCTGGAAGACATTGCCATGTTGACTGGCGGTACCGTGATTGCCGAAGAAGTTGGCTTGAAACTGGAGAACGTAAAACTGGAAGACCTGGGTTCTGCCAAACGCATTGAAGTGGGCAAAGAAAACACCATCATCATTGACGGTGCAGGCCATGAAGCCAATATCAAAGCACGTATTGTGCAAATCAAAACGCAAATCGAAGAAGCGACGAGCGACTACGATAAAGAAAAACTGCAAGAACGTGTAGCCAAACTGGCTGGCGGTGTTGCGGTCATTAAGGTTGGCGCAACCACTGAAATCGAAATGAAAGAGAAAAAAGCCCGTGTTGAGGATGCGTTGCATGCAACCCGCGCCGCGGTGGAAGAAGGTATCGTAGCCGGTGGTGGCGTAGCGCTGATTCGCGCACGTGATGCTATTGCCAAAGTAAAAGGCGACAATCACGACCAGGATGCAGGCGTAAAAATTGTATTACGCGCCGTTGAAGAGCCTTTGCGCCAAATCGTTGCCAACGCAGGCGTTGAGCCATCAGTTGTGGTGAATAACGTAGCCGCTGGCAAAGGCAACTATGGTTACAACGCAGCCAACGAAACCTATGGCGACATGGTAGAGATGGGCGTATTAGACCCAACCAAAGTGACTCGCTCGGCTTTACAAAATGCAGCTTCAGTGGCTGGCTTAATGCTGACTACGGACTGCATGGTAGCCGAACTGCCGAAGGATGACGCGCCTGCTATGCCAGACATGGGCGGCGGCATGGGTGGTATGGGCGGCATGATGTAATCCATTCTTCATTGCTTCAGTGAGGTATTGTTGGCTAGCCTCACTTTCGAACTGAAGTTGGATTTGCATTTTTAACCATTGCAAATTCCAAAACTAAAAAGCCTCGCAGTTGCGGGGCTTTTTTATGCCTCAAATAGATTGAGTAAAAATTACACTTAGTTTACACTTCGATGCAAGTCAGTTACAAATTGACAAAGCTCAAAAAAAGCCCCGATTAAGGGGATTAAATCGGGGCAAAAATGCCTCATCGTCTAAGGCTTCCGCTCAGGGAGGAAAGAAGCGGAAAGATAACAAAGTCTGAACTTTGCTACCATGCAAATTCAGACTAATGCTGTTTGCCTTAGTTCCAGCTATTTCACACTTTTTTCTGCTACTTCAAGTTGCATAACTTTATCTATCAGCCATGCGATAATATCGCCATGGAAACCCAATCTTCAATCCTCGCCGGCCTCAATGATAAACAACTCGAAGCTGTTACTTTGCCGCACCAGTCCGCACTGATATTAGCGGGCGCAGGCAGCGGCAAAACACGGGTGCTCACCACGCGTATCGCCTGGCTGATTCAAACCGGGCAGATTTCACCCATGGGGCTGATGGCGGTCACATTTACCAATAAAGCCGCGAAAGAAATGCTCACACGCCTGACCAGCATGCTGCCCATCAATACGCGCGGCATGTGGGTAGGTACATTCCACGGACTTTGCAACCGGTTATTGCGGGCACATCATCGCGAGGCCGGTTTGCCTTCCACATTCCAGATTCTGGATACGGCCGACCAATTATCTGCCATTAAGCGCGTAATGAAAGCCATGAACGTGGATGATGAAAAGTTTGTGCCTAAGCAAGTGCAAGGTTACATCAACGGCTGCAAAGAAGAAGGTTTGCGCGCGCATGCCGTAGATGCCTATGACGCGCATTCGCAAAAGTTGCGCGAAATTTACGAAGAATATGACAAGCAGTGCAACCGGGAAGGTGTGGCCGACTTTGCCGAACTTCTGCTGCGCTGCTATGAGCTGCTGGAGCGCGATGCGCGCATTCGCGGCCACTACCAAAACCGCTTCAAGTATATATTGGTGGACGAGTTTCAGGACACCAACCGCCTGCAGTATTTATGGCTGAAATTATTGGCTGGCGTGGATAACTGCATGTTTGCCGTGGGTGACGATGACCAGTCTATTTATGGCTTTCGCGGCGCGCGCGTGGGTAATATGCGCGATTTTGAAACCGACTTTAAGGTGCAGAATATCGTAAAGCTGGAAGAAAATTACCGCTCGCACAGCAATATACTGGATGCCGCCAATGCAATCATCTCGCACAATAAAAACCGCTTGGGCAAAAATCTATGGACCTCGGCAGGCGCGGGCGAGCCAGTACGGGTGTATGAAGCTTATAACGACACGGATGAAGCGCAGTTTATCGTCGATGAAATCAAAATGCTGCATGCAGAAGGTGTTGCGCTAGGCAGCATCGCCCTGCTCTACCGCAGCAACGCGCAATCGCGCATTTTGGAGCACGCGCTATTTTCAGCTAGCTTGCCTTATAGAGTATACGGTGGCCTGCGCTTTTTTGAGCGCGCCGAAATTAAACACGCTCTGGCTTACATGCGCTTAATCGCCAATGCCAATGATGATACCGCTTTACTAAGAGTTATCAACTTTCCTGCGCGCGGCATCGGCGCACGTAGCCTGGAGCAGTTACAGGAAGGCGCTCGCCAGAATGACTGCAGCCTGTGGCAGGCAGCGATTAACAAAGTAGGTAACGGCAAGGCTGGTGGCAAAGGCATTGAGGGCTTTGTCGCGCTGATACGCGACATGATCGACCAGGCTTATGGTATCACGCTGGCAGAAGTCGCCGAACTTGCAACCACTTTATCCGGCTTAAAAGCGCACTATCAGAATGAGAAGGAAGGTGAAGACCGTATCGCCAACCTGGAAGAATTGGTGACCGCCGCGGTAGCATTTACCAACCAGGATTTTGGCAACCACAACAATGTGGATGGCGATGCTGACTTTAGCTCAGGGCAAGACTTAATGACGCAATTCTTAACCCATGCCAGCCTGGAGGCTGGCGAACATCAGGCCGATGTTGGCCGGGAAGCGCTGCAGCTCATGACGGTGCATGCCTCCAAAGGCCTGGAATTCAAAACCGTGTTTATCAGCGGTTTGGAAGAAGGCTTATTCCCGCACGAACAAGCTGCTTATGAGCATGGCGGGCTGGAAGAGGAACGCCGTCTGATGTATGTAGCTGTCACCCGCGCCAGACAACGGCTTTACCTAAGCCATGCACAAAGCCGCATGCTGCATGGGCAGGTACGTTACGGCATCCCTTCACGTTTTCTGGATGAAATTCCCGAGGAACTGTTAAAACGCCTCAACACCAAGCCTACAGCTAAAGTCTATGCCAGTCCAAGCATCCAGACATCCTCCACGAATACCTACCCTTACAGAATCGGGCAAAGCGTTCGTCACGCCAAATTTGGCGAGGGCGTTGTGGTGAGTTATGAGGGCAATGCGGATAATCTGGTGATTAAAATCAACTTTGGCCGCGAAGGCCTTAAAACACTGGCAATGGAGTATGCCAGGTTAGAGAAGATTTAAGCAAAAAAACATATAAAACACATGCCCTGCGAGGCACTGATTTCAAAATGAATGGCCATGCGGCTTGCAGGACATGTCTTTTAATCGCTTATGCTGCGCGGAACACGTCGCGATAGCTCACGTACTGGAATGCGAGCATGAGTGCAGTCGCCAGCAATAAACAGCCAAACACCACCATCGACATCAATACTTGGCCTAAGCCCGGAACTAGGCTGCTTATGATGCCAGCAACAATGCCTACGACCAGCATCAACGCCAGGACGCCAGCAGTCAGCAGCAGCCATGCGGCCGCCAGCGCAACCATGTATTGCAACGACCCGGCAATACTCGATTTAATCGCCTTCACCAGTTTGTAATCATTAAACGCTATCAACATGGGCGAAAACCAGGTCGCCATCATCAGTGGAATTAACAGCAAGGTCAGCTTTAACAATAACGGAAACATTTTTTGCAGAAAACTCATCATCTGTGATTCGGTCATCTCCGTTTTGTTTTGCGTCAGCGCAGCCAAGCCTTGCATGTCACTGTCCAGCACAAAGCTCACCATCATGGCATAGAGCAAACATGAGCCTCCCAGCGCCATCAATTGCGACATTTTGGGCTGAACATTCTGTACGATTTCGCCTAAGCTCTGCTGTTTTTTGTAATCCGCATTACGATAAAGCGTAATTGCAACCGCCAGAAAAATGGGCCAGATCAGAATACTGATGAACGCAAAAAACTGCAGGCCAGGAATTGATGGAATCATCATGAACAAGCCCACATAAGCCAGTGCCAACAACAGCCATTTTCTAGGCGCCGTTCTAAATAGTGTTACGCTCTCGGTAACCCAGCTAATACCTGTTTTGGTGCGTGATTCATGTATAGCCATTAATACTCCTTGTCTTAATCATCCAAATCATCTGCATGATCAATATCTTGTTGCAAGATATATTGCTGCAATATTTTCTTGAAATGATTCGGGTCTTTTGTGTGTGTCAACTCACCGTCCTGCGGAGAATAAAAATCATCCAACCGTGACAGCCAGAATCTCAATGCGGCGCGCCGTAGCATGGCAAGCCAATACTTCCGTTCTTGCGGCGAGAGCGGTCTCAGCGCCTCGTAAGCCGACAAAAATGTTTCCATCTTTTCTTCATCGACGCTGCCAATATCGCTACCGGTATGATGCAGACACCACTCGTTCACTGCAATGGCCACGTCGTACAGCAATATCTCATCGCAAGCGTAGTAAAAATCAATAAAACCACCTAACCGGTCGCCCACAAACAGCACGTTATCGCGGAACAGATCGCCATGTATCACGCCGCGCGGCAACGCATGTACATCCAGTCGATGCTGATATTCCAATTCGCTTTGCAGCAATTTCTGGTCTGATGCACTCAGCTTAGGCATCACCTTGCACGCGGTGGCAGTACGCCAGTTTTCCCCGCGCTGATTCACCCCCGTTTGGGCAAACCCCTCACCCGCCAGATGCATTTTTGCTAAAGTGACCGCCACTTGTTTTACTTGCTCTAAGTTGGGCGTTGCGATGTCTTCACCCTGTAAACAAGTCACCATCAGCGCCGGCTTGGCTTTCAGCAGATGCAGACTTGCACCATTCTTATCAGCTATCGGCGTGGGGCAAGGCACACCATGCTGTGCCAAAAACGTCATTAAATCAACGAAATACCGTAGCTCTTCTAAATTGCTTCTCTCAAAAACGGTAAGCACGTAGCGGCCATGCTCTGTAATGACAAAATAATTAGTATTGGTAATGCCCGCCGCAATGCCCCGCAGCTCGCGGATTTCGCCAATAGCAAAATCGCGCAGCCAATCGCGCACTTCATCTAAGGTCAGGGTGGTAAAAACAGACATATTGCTCTACAGGAAATAATTAAGAGGGCATCGCCCTCTTAATTGTTAAAATCTAAAAATGATCCATTTCGGGATGCTCAATGGCGGATTCGGGCCTACATTCACCCAGCCGCCCTCCTGGTCTTCTTTATGCAGATAGTAAGGCACACCGTGTTCCGGCGTTATTTTCATCATATACAGCTCGCCATTGACGCGGTATTCCTCAATCGTCTCGGCGCCTCTTTTGCGAATAGTCACTTGCGGCTCTGCTGTTCCATCCTCCAGCGCTTCACCGTCTGTAATTTTTGGCGGCGGCTGCACCTCTTCTAGCGGTTCTGCATTGGCTGGAGAATTGGCCGCCATGACATAGTGCGACAGCAGCATTGCGGGCAACACGCATAACAGCAATGTAGTTAATTTCAGTTTTTGCATCTTGCTCTCACCAAAGAATAGTTAAATCATTTTAACAAAAAGTGCATTAAAACGCGCGTCTTGTCTGCAAATAAACGTTTATAAATACAATAAGTATTACAAATAAAGCTGAATCTGCTCTTCTGCCGGAGATAACTTGAATCCGCGCGTTTCATAATGCCTGAAAATTGCCTCCACAATCGTTGCAGGATCATCAATGACCTGGATCAAATCAAGATCATCGGCAATGATCATACCTTCATTTACTAAAGTAGTTTTAATCCAATCGACCAGGCCACGCCAGAAAGGCTCACACACCAGAATAATCGGTATTTTTAAGGTTTTACCCGTTTGCACTAAGGTAATCACCTCCATCAACTCATCCAGGGTACCAAATCCACCAGGCAGCACCACGTAGGCACTGGCATATTTTACAAACATCACTTTACGCATGAAAAAATGCTTAAAATTCTGGCTGATGTCCTGATAAGCATTTTCAGTTTGCTCATGCGGCAACTCGATATTCAGGCCGATGCTAGCCGATTTTCCGCCATAGGCGCCTTTATTGGCCGCCTCCATAATGCCGGGGCCGCCGCCTGAAATTACATTAAACCCTGCATCTGACAACCGCCGGGCTATTTGCTCGGCCAGCTGGTAATAAGGACTGTCTGGCTGAGTGCGTGCGCTGCCAAAAATGGAAACGGCCGGCGAGATTTCTTTAAGCCGTTCCGTAGCACCCACAAATTCTGCCATAATCTCGAATGCATGCCACGACTCATGTCCAGTTAAACGACTACCTTGCAGATCGGGATCAGTAATTGTTGGTGTGTTTTTTGTAATAGCCATAATTTAGGCGACCCTTGATTTGATTAAGTTTAAAAATACAAATTTCTAAACGAGACTAGGCGCAAAACAATTTTTAAGCGCGCCGCATATGTTTTATTATGTAAGCGATTAAAAATTGTTGGCAACAACGTATCGTAACAAAATTTGGATTTTTACATGAAAACATTGTTATTAGTGGACGGCTCATCCTACCTGTATCGCGCCTTTCACGCCATGCCTGATTTGAGAAACCACCAGAACGAACCTACCGGCGCGATTTACGGCGTACTTAACATGCTGCGGCGTTTGCACAAAGATTATCCAGCGGATTATAGCGCATGTATTTTTGATGCCAAAGGCAAAACCTTTAGAGACGATATCTATCCGGAATACAAGGCTAACCGCGCCAGCATGCCGGATGAACTGCGGGCTCAGATTGCCCCCCTCCACGAAGCCATTAAAGCCATGGGCTGGCCGATGATTGTGGAAGAAGGCGTAGAAGCCGATGACGTCATCGGCGCGCTGGCCAAACAGGCCGAGCGTGAAGGCATGCGCGTCATCATCTCCACCGGTGACAAAGACATTTCGCAATTGGTCAACGAGCATGTTACCGTCGTCAACACCATGCGCGATGCGTTCAGGAAAACCGATGAAATGCTGGATGCCGCAGGCGTAGAAAATAAATTCGGCATACCGCCCAGCCTGATGATTGACTATCTGATGCTGATCGGCGACACCTCGGACAACGTGCCGGGGGTGGAAAAAGTCGGCCCGAAAACCGCAGTAAAATGGCTAAAACAGTACGGCTCGCTCGAAAGCATCATTGCACATGCCGATGAAATCAGCGGAGTCGTGGGTGAGAATCTGCGCAAAGCGCTGCCTTGGCTGGAAGTCTCGCGCGAACTCATTACCATCCGCTGTGATGTCGGCATTCAGGAAAAACTCAGCGACCTTGCCCCGCAACCGCAAGACAAAGCCAAGCTGGCCGAGATCTACGAACGTCTGGATTTTAAAACCTGGCGACGTGAATTAGATCAAAATCAAACGAATAATGGCACAAAAGCCGCTGCCCTGCAGGCCACTGATTTTAAAACAAATGGCCATGCGCCTTCCAGAGCACCTGTTTCTGACGATATATCCATAGCAAAACAATATGTTGCCAACAATTCACGCAACTACGAAACCATTCTGACGAATGACCAATTAGACCATTGGCTGGCAAAACTGCAGTCTGCGCCACTGGTGTGCTTCGACACCGAAACCACCTCGCTCGACCCGATGACCGCAAAAATAGTCGGCATGTCGTTCAGCGTTGAACCCGGCAGCGCTGCGTATTTGCCGCTCAAGCACGATTATTTTGATGCGCCGGAACAGCTCAATTTTGCTGAAACACTCGCCAAAGTAAAACCGATTTTGGAAAACCCTGCGGTTAAAAAAGTCGGCCAAAACCTCAAATACGACCAGCACGTGCTGGCTAACCACGGTATAAAACTGAATGGTATCGCGCACGACACCTTGCTGCAATCCTATGTATTTGAATCGCACAAAACGCACGGCATGGATGACTTGAGCGAGCGGCATTTGGGTATTAAAACCATCAAGTTTGAAGAAGTGGCCGGCAAGGGTGCAAAACAGGTTAGCTTTAACCAGGTGACGGTAGAGACGGCTGCCGAATACGCCGCAGAAGATGCAGATATAACCTTGCAGCTGCATCAGGCCATGTATCCGCAAATCGCCTCAGATACCAAGCTGGATTATATTTACAGCCAGATTGAAATGCCTGTTTCCAACATTTTATTTACCATCGAGCGCAACGGGGTGCTGATTGATTCAGTCATGCTGAATGCGCAGAGCAATGAAATCGGCATGAAACTGGTCAACCTGGAGAACCAGGCCTACGCGCTGGCAGGCCAGCCGTTTAATTTAAGCTCGCCCAAGCAGTTGCAGGAAATCCTGTTTGATAAACTGGGGATTAAACCCACTAAAAAAACACCTTCCGGCGCACCGAGTACAGATGAAGACGTGCTGCTGGAACTTGCGCTGGATCACCCGCTGCCAAAAGTTTTGTTAGAGTATCGCGGCCTGGCCAAACTCAAATCCACCTACTCTGACAAACTGCCCAAGATGATTAACCCGCACACAGGTCGCGTGCATACCAGCTACAATCAGGCGGTGGCGATTACCGGACGGCTTGCCAGCTCTGACCCGAATTTGCAGAACATCCCCGTCAGAACTCAGGAAGGGCGCCGCATTCGTGAAGCCTTCATCGCGCCCAAAGGCAGCGTCATTGTCTCTGCCGATTATTCACAAATCGAGCTGCGTATCATGGCGCATCTCTCCCAAGACGCAGGCATGCTGCAAGCCTTTGCCAACAATGAAGACATCCACCGTGCCACCGCGGCCGAAGTATTTGGCGTTGAAAAAGAAGCCGTGGATAGCGAACAGCGCCGTTACGCAAAAGTCATCAACTTTGGCCTGATTTACGGCATGAGTGCATTTGGCCTAGCGCAAAACCTGAATATCGAACGCAGCGCTGCAGCAAGCTATATAGAACGCTACTTTGCGCGCTATCCGGGCGTGAGGGCATACATGGACAACACGCGCGCAATCGCCAAACAACAAGGCTATGTGGAAACCTACTTCGGACGCAGACTTTGGGTGCCCACCATTAACAGCCCCAACGCCATGCAGCGGGCAGGCGCAGAACGCGCTGCTATCAACGCGCCTATGCAAGGCACCGCGGCAGACCTGATCAAACTCGCCATGATAGCCGTAGATAAATGGCTAAAGGATGAGAAACTGCACAGCAAACTTATCATGCAGGTACACGATGAACTCGTGCTGGAAGTACCTGATAAAGAATTGGAATTAGTAAAAAACAAATTGCCAGAATTGATGCAAAATGTCGCTAAACTTGATGTACCTTTGCTGGCGGAAGTTGGTATAGGCAGTAATTGGGAAAGCGCGCACTAATGACGCATTAACCTACACGGGCTCGTCGCGTTGCAATGCGCGATAGCCTTGAATCATGCGTACTAGATGCCAGACCCCTGCTATAATGACTACCAAACCACCTACCGCAAGGCATTTCATAAAAAAGGGGTCAAATATCCATCCAAATAATTGTCCATATACCTCATAGCCGGTGCCAAGACCATCTTTGAAGCTGTTTTTAATTGAGGTAAAAAACCCAGCTAGCACAATAAAAAAACCAACCCCTGCCAATATGGTGGCATCCCAAAATGCTTTCACTTGCCATGCAAAATGACTGTGCACCCAATTTTGCTTACCTGGAAAATTATGATGCTTAAACGCCATAGCCATTGCAATTAAAAAAGTAATGCCCCCGGTTATACCCCCAAAAAAAATTAGGATGTAAATCTGCTTAGCTATCGATTTGTCTAATTTTATTTCAGCCTGCTCTTTCGGATCGGGCTTCTCGTTTTCTTTCATAAACTTAACGCGCTCTATTCTGTTTTGCAGACCTAGCTGCGCCTGCTCTTCTCGTGCGGCGCCTCGGCCTTTAGGTAGGCAACACCACAGCTTGGGCATCCCCACTCAGGCGCATTATCAGCAGGTTGGCGCTTGTAATGGCACTTGATGCATGTCTTACCATCAAACTCAAGCTCCAATGCATTTGAAATTTCAGCAGTTTGATTATCGTGCATACCAAAACTTTATTAAAGAATGCAACTATAATAACCGTCAATTTAATGATTCTCAAAGAACTATAACCATATGCGCCAACTATTCGGCATCCATATCATCGGCGATGAAATTCTCTTTGGCAAACGACAAGACGCGCATTTAAGCAAAGCAATTGAGTGCGAATGAACTGCCGCTCCAACTGCGGCGCTTGCTGTATCGCGCCTTCCATCAACAGCCCCATCCCCGGCATGCCGAATGGCAAACCTGCCGGTGTGCGCTGTGTGCAACTGGATGAAGAAAACCGCTGCATGATTTTCGGCAAACCCGAGCGCCCTGCTTTCTGCGCCAGCTTGCAGCCAAGCGAGGAAATGTGCGGAGAAACGCGTGAATATGCAATGATCTGGCTGGGCAAATTAGAGTTGCTTACCACACCCCAATTTAAAGCTAAAAATTAAACAAAAAATTAACGGTTAGTAGTGTCAAGTCTTAGCGATTGCGTATAAAATAGGCAGCTTTCTGCAAAACAATAATTAATGCAAATCGGCCATCACATTTTAAAGAATAATCTTGTCGTCGCACCCATGGCGGGTGTGACGGATAGGCCTTTCCGCATACTTTGCAAGAAGATGGGCGCTGGCCTTGCAGTTTCTGAAATGGTGACTTCCAATTCGCTCCTCTACGGCAGCGAGAAAACGCGCCGCCGAGCAAACCACGAAGGTGAAGTGGCGCCAATTTCAGTCCAAATTGCGGGTGCCGACCCGAAAATGATGGCGGAAGCCGCCAAATATAACGTGGATAACGGCGCGCAGATCATCGACATCAACATGGGCTGCCCAGCCAAAAAAATTTGCAATGTCATGGCAGGCTCGGCGCTGCTTAAAGATGAACCGCTGGTAGCGCAGATTCTTAAAGCTGTCGTGGGCGCAGTCGATGTGCCTGTGACGCTAAAAATACGCACCGGCTGGGACAAACAAAACCGTAACGCAATACAAATTGCCAAAATGGCCGAAGATATCGGTGTGCAGGCACTGGCCATGCACGGCCGCACCCGCGCTTGCGCCTACTTGGGCGAGGCCGAGTACGACACCATTGCCGCAGTTAAGCAAGCGATTCAAATTCCGCTGATTGCGAATGGCGACATCACCACGCCAGAAAAAGCCAAATTCGTGCTGGATTACACCGGCGCTGATGCGGTGATGATTGGCCGCGCCGCCCAAGGCCGGCCATGGATTTTCCGTGAGATTGAACATTACCTCAACACAGGCACGCACTTATTGCCGCCGACTGTAGATGAAATCCGCACTGTGATGCTGGAGCATCTGCATGACCTGTATGCCTTTTATGGCGATTTAACAGGCATGCGCATGGCGCGCAAGCATATCTCGTGGTACACAAAAGGGTTAGCCGGCTCAGCGCAATTCCGCCACAACATGAACACGCTACAAACCATTGATCTGCAATTGGGTGCGATTAATGACTTTTTTGCAGAACTCCGAACCAAAAATGACCGCCTGGTTTACTCAGACGAAAACCTTTCACCAGAGGCATTGGCAGCATAACCATGGCAAACAAACTGGCAGACTGCGTAAACAAATCTCTGGATGAATACTTCGCACATCTTGATGGCGAGCCGCCACATGCCATTTACGACATGGTGTTATGTTGCGTAGAAAAGCCCATGATCGAGTATGTTCTCAATAAAGTAGGCGGCAATCAAAGCAAAGCTGCTGAAATGTTAGGCCTAAACAGAAACACTTTGCGCAAAAAAATGGCGCAGTACAACCTTCAATAAATTTTCATATTTCTTAAGAGTATTACATGGCTGTGATTAAAAGAGCACTCATTAGCGTCTCTGACAAATCAGGGATACTGGAATTGGCGACCGCGCTAACCAAACTGAACGTCGAGATCCTTTCTACTGGCGGAACTGCCAAGCTGTTTCGCGACAATAATATCCCGGCAACTGAAGTCAGCGACTACACCGGCTTTCCTGAGATGCTGGATGGCCGCGTGAAAACGCTGCACCCCAAAGTGCATGGCGGCATTTTAGGCCGCCGCGATTTGTCTGAACACGTGAGCGCCATGCAGGCACAAGGCATTCCCAATATCGACATGGTGGTGGTGAATCTGTACCCATTTGAAGCTACTGTGGCCAACCCCGACTGCACACTGGAAGATGCGATTGAGAACATTGATATCGGCGGCCCGGCCATGGTGCGCTCTGCCGCCAAAAACTGGAAAGACGTTGCCGTGCTGACAGATGCCAGCCAGTATCAAGCCGTTGTGGACGAACTTAACAGCACCGGCGCGCTTTCAGAAAAAACTACGTTTGCACTCTCTGTTGCCGCATTTAACCGCATCAGTAATTACGATGGCGCGATTAGCGATTACCTTTCCAGTTTTAACCAGGATGGCACACGCAATCCTTACCCAGCACAGATGAATAGTCGCTTTGTGAAGCTGCAGGATTTACGCTATGGTGAAAACCCGCACCAAACAGCAGCATTTTACCGTGACTTATGTCCTGCACCAGGCTCACTCGTTACGGCACAGCAGTTACAGGGCAAAGAGCTCAGCTATAACAACATTGCCGATGCTGATGCCGCTTGGGAAGCGGTAAAGTCGTTCAAAACGACTGCTTGTGTGATTGTGAAACACGCTAACCCATGCGGCGTGGCTTTGGGCAGGGATGCGCTTGAGGCTTATAGCAAGGCATTCCAGACTGACCCTACCAGCGCGTTTGGCGGCATTATCGCCTTCAACACGACACTGGATAAAACTGCTGCTGAGGCCGTTTCCAAACAGTTTGTAGAGGTATTGGTTGCACCTGAATATACCAAAGAGGCGTTGGCGGTGTTTGCAGCAAAGGCCAATGTGCGCGTGCTTAAAATCGCGCTGCCCAAAGGCGGCAATACGCCGTCGGAGCAAGGCCGCAACTCGCATGACAGCAAGCGCGTGGGTTCAGGCTTGTTGATTCAAACCGCTGATAACCATGAAATTAGCACATCTGACTTAAAAATCGTCACAAAAAAACAGCCAACGCCACAGCAAATGGCCGATTTGTTATTTGCATGGAATGTTGCGAAATATGTGAAATCCAACGCAATTGTATTCTGCGGCAACGGTATGACGCTGGGAGTGGGCGCAGGGCAAATGAGCCGCGTGGACAGCACCAAAATTGCTGCGATTAAAGCGCAAAATGCTGGCTTGTCACTTAAAAATTCAGTGGTCGCATCCGACGCGTTCTTCCCATTCCGTGATGGCATAGACGTGCTGGCAGAGGCAGGTGCAAGCTGTGTGATTCACCCGGGCGGCAGCATGCGTGATGAAGAAGTTATTGCTGCGGCAAATGAGCTTGGCCTGGCGATGGTAATGACAGGCATTCGCCACTTTAGGCACTAAAACCATGATAAATTTACTCCGCGTTTCATTGCCTGCGTCGCGTGCTCGCTCAATCCGCGCCTACACAAACGGTATGTCTTGTTTTTCGCTGCGAGGCTCCTTGGCACTAAAAACGCTCGCTACAATTTCTCAAGGTTTTAGCAAAGTATGAAAATATTAGTCATCGGCAGCGGTGGTCGCGAACACGCACTGGCCTGGAAAATCGCACAAAACAAAGAAGTCAGCCGCGTTTACGTTGCACCTGGCAATGCAGGCACCGCAATCGACCCAGACATGATGAATGTGCCTATTTCTAGCGTTCAAGATTTGCTTGAGTTCGCACAAAAAGAACAGATTCACCTCACAATCGTTGGGCCGGAAGCGCCGCTCAGCCAGGGCGTTGTCGATGCATTCCGTGCTGCTGGCCTGAAAATTTTCGGGCCAACCAAGGCCGCTGCGCAGTTAGAAAGCTCAAAGGACTTTGCCAAAGCCTTTATGGTAAGGCACAACATCCCTACCGCTGCCTATGCCACGTTTACCGATGCAAAACTCGCACATGAGTATGTGAACCAGCAAGGCGCGCCCATCGTCATCAAAGCCGATGGCCTGGCTGCCGGCAAAGGTGTCGTGGTGGCGATGTCTAACGACGAAGCGCATACGGCAATCGATGCCATGCTGTCGGATAACAAACTGGGCAGTGCAGGTGCCCGCGTGGTGATCGAAGAATTTTTAGCCGGAGAAGAAGCCAGCTTTATTGTGATGGTGGACGGCAAAAACATTTTGCCGCTCGCCACCAGTCAAGACCACAAACGCTTATTGGACAGCGACCAAGGCCCGAATACGGGCGGCATGGGCGCATATTCACCTGCGCCAGTTGTTACGCCCGAGATTCATGGCAAAGTCATGCGCGAAATCATCCGTCCCACTGTCGAGGGCATGGCAAAAGACGGCATCCCCTACACAGGCTTTCTCTATGCCGGCCTGATGATTTCACCAAACGGTAACGTGAAAACCCTGGAATTCAATTGCCGCATGGGCGATCCGGAAACGCAGCCGATTATGCTACGGCTGAAATCTGACTTTGTAGCACTCGCGGAGCACGCGATTAACGGCACGCTCGATAAAATTGAAGCGGAATGGGACAGGCGCACCGCGCTTGGTGTAGTGATGGCCTCAGCCAATTACCCCGATGCACCGCGGCTGGGTGACGAAATTACCGGGCTGCCGAAAGAGTTAACCGATGCGCAGGTTTTTCATGCGGGCACTCAGCTTAAAGATGGCAAAGTCGTGACCAGTGGCGGGCGTGTGCTGTGCGTCACCGCGCTCGGTGAAACAGTAAAATTCGCCCAGCAGCAAGCTTACCGCATCATTGAGGAAATTAAATTTGATGGTGCGCAATACCGGACAGATATTGGCTATCGTGCGATTAAAGGTTAAATGATTTTGAACACGCAAGCAGTTTTAGATTACCTGCAAAACTTACAGGCAAAAATTGTAGAAGCCATAGAACTGGTCGATGGCAAGAATTTCCTGCAGGATAGCTGGCAGCGCCCGGAAGGCGGCGGCGGAACATCCTGCCTGCTTGAAGAAGGCAACGTATTTGAACGTGCTGGCGTGGGTTTTTCGCACGTCATGGGTAACAAGCTCCCGCCTTCCGCCAGTGAGGCGCACCCGGAGGCTGCTGGACGCCCATGGGAAGCCATGGGCGTGTCACTGGTATTTCACCCGCGCAATCCCTATATTCCCACCGTACACATGAATGTGCGTTTTTTTGTGGCGAAAGCGCAAAACAAGACAGATGCAGATATCTGGTGGTTTGGCGGCGGCATGGATCTCACGCCCTACTATGGCTTTGAAGAGGATGCTGTGCATTTTCACCGCACCAATAAAACTGCATTAGATGCTTTTAATCCAGCTTATTACCCAAAATTCAAAAAAGAATGCGATGAATATTTCTACCTTAAACACCGCAAAGAACCGCGTGGCATAGGCGGCATCTTTTTCGATGACTTTAATGAATTAGGCTTTGAAAGAAGCTTTGAGATGATACGCGCAGTTGGCGATAGTTTTCTGAACGCTTACCTGCCTATTGTGCAACGCCGTAAAGACACGCCTTACGGTGAGCGCGAACGCGACTTTCAAGCTTATCGGCGAGGCCGCTACGTGGAGTTTAATCTGGTCTATGACCGAGGTACTTTATTCGGTCTGCAATCTAATGGCCGTACCGAGTCCATACTGCTCTCCATGCCGCCGATCGTGAAATGGCGTTATGACTGGAAGCCTGAAAACGGCAGCGCAGAAGCCAAACTTTACACCGACTTTTTAATTGATAAAAACTGGTTGTAATTTCTAGCCGTTCATTTGCATTTTGTGGCTATAATTCTTCTACTCTAGGGAGAATAAAATGCAGGCATTAGAAGAAATCGTCGCCACATTGTCAGGCATCGTGTGGGGGCCCATTATGCTGACGCTGCTCGTTGGCACCGGTTTATACCTCACCATCATCCTGAAAGGCATGCAGTTTCGCGCCCTGCCGCATGCATTCCGCCTCATTCTGCATAAAGACCACGGTCATGAAGGCGACATCAGCCATTTTGCCGCGCTGATGACCGCATTAGCCGCCACAGTGGGTATCGGCAATATCGTCGGCGTCGCCACTGCCATTACCATGGGCGGCCCTGGCGCCGTATTCTGGATGTGGGTAACTGGCCTGGTCGGCATGGCCACCAAGTATAGCGAAGCAGTACTCGCTGTGAAGTATCGTGAAAAAGGCGCACACGGTATGCGCGGCGGGCCCATGTACTATATTTCCAAAGGGGTAGGTTTGCCCTGGTTAGGTGCCTTGTTTGCCATATTTACCGCCTGCGCGGCTTTCGGCATCGGAAATATGACGCAAGCCAATGCAACCGCAAAGATATTCGAGGCTACTTTTCACATTCCTACCGAAGTCACGGGAATCATGCTCACGCTGTTGACTGGCTTGGTGATACTGGGCGGTATCCGCACCATCGGCAAATTCACCTCATTTCTTGTGCCATTTATGATTGTGATCTATGTGGGTTGTAGCCTTTGGGTGTTAATGTTAAATGCCAGCCAAATTCCGCATGCATTTCAGCTGATCTTTTACCATGCGTTTAATCCGGCTGCTGCCTCCGGCGGCTTTGTGGGCGCAACAATTGCCGCCGCCATGCGCTTTGGTATTGCGCGCGGTGTATTTTCCAATGAATCCGGTTTAGGTTCTGCACCAATTGCGGCAGCGGCAGCACGCACCAATGACCCGGTGAAACAGGCTCTAGTCAGCATGACGCAAACCTTTATCGACACCTTGGTCGTGTGCACCATGACAGCATTGGTCATACTCACCGCAGATAGCTGGCTCCAAGGTGTGAATGCCGCCAGCCTCACCAGTGCGAGCATGGCGGAAACACTGGGCGAATCAGGCAGTTTCATCGTTGCGATTGCTACGGCGCTATTTGCCTACTCTACACTGATTGGCTGGAACTATTACGGTGAAAAAGCCATTGAATACCTGTTTGGCGAAAAAGCCATCCGTATCTACCGCGTGTTCTTTACTGTCGCGGTGATGATAGGTGCAATGGTCAGCCTGGAATTTGTGTGGAACTTCTCCGACCTGATGAACGGCATGATGGCGATCCCCAATTTGATAGCACTTTTATGGTTATCCCCAATTATTCGTCAAGAAACTGTACGCTATTTTTCATCCCTTAAAAAATAAGGATCCATGAGTATGCATCATCGTAGCACCTGGAAAAACCGCTGGACCTTCATGCTGGCTACTGCCGGCTCGGCGATTGGCCTGGGTAATATCTGGAAACTGCCTTACATGATTGGCGTCAATGGCGGCAGCGCGTTTGTGCTGGTATTCATTGCTTGTATTTTTCTGGTCGGTATCCCGCTGATGATGACTGAAATCCTGCTTGGTCGCAGGGCACAGAAGAATCCGTATGACGGCATGCTCAAACTCGCCCAAGAGGCGCAAGTGTCGCACTATTGGAAATATCTGGGCGGCATGGGCATGCTGACTGGCTTGCTGATTCTAGGATTTTACAGCGTGATCGGCGGCTGGGTATTAAGTTACATCATAGAAGCAGCTAAGAACAGCTTCAGCAATATTACAGCGGCGCAATCCTCTGCAAATTTTGATGGCCTACTGGCTACTCCAGTAAAATTATTGTTCTGGCACACCGTGTTTATGTGCATGACCATGGGCGTAGTAGCACGCGGGGTGAATTCCGGTCTGGAAAAAGCCAACAACATTCTGATTCCTGCCTTGTTTGCAATTTTGCTGGTGCTGCTCGGCTATAGCATGTCGGTCGGCGATATGCAGACCGCGTACCAATTCATGTTCAAGCTGGATTTCTCCAAAATCACGCCTGTAGCGGTTTTATCAGCACTAGGACATGCCTTTTTCTCACTCAGCTTAGGCATGGGCGCCGTCATGGTGTATGGCTCATACCTGCAGCGCCATGTCTCCATCGCACGCACGACCATTTATATTGCACTGGCAGACACCGCGCTCGGCCTGCTTGTTGGCTTGGCGATTTACGCACTGGTGTTTGCAAACCATTTGGCTCCCAATGCAGGACCTGGCCTGATTTTTCAAACGCTCCCTATTGCCTTTGGCCACATGCCGTGGGGCAGTTTCACCGGCACACTGTTTTTTATGCTGGTAGCATTTGCAGCCTGGACATCCGCCATCTCTCTCGTCGAGCCGGCAATAGCCTGGATAACAGAAAACACTTTGATCAAGCGCCGTACGGCTGCATGGGCAATAGGTGTCGTAGTTTGGTTGCTGGGCGTTGCAGTGGTGCTTTCATTCAACGAATGGAAAGACATTAAAATTATATTCGGACTCAACATTTTTGAAACGCTGGACAAGCTCACTTCTACCATTCTGCTGCCTTTGGGCGGCTTGCTGATGGCGGTTTTTGCTGGTTATTACATGAAAAGAGACCATGTTCAGGATGAGCTTGATTTGAAAGCCACAGCCTTTAAGTTATGGCGCATCGCCAATAACATTATTGCACCGATTGCGATTGCTGCAGTGTTCTTATACCTGTTTGGCGTGATCAAATAAAAATTGATCAATAAAAAAGCCAGCTAAAAAGCTGGCTCCTGAACTTCAATTCACTTGAGTCCTACATTAAATTTATTGTGACAATACCCATTGTACGATTGTTTTAATATCTTCGTCTTTCACTTGCGGGCTGTTGGCCGGCATTGGCATAGGACCCCAAACACCGCTACCACCTGCTTTAACTTTAGCAACCAATTTAGCCTCGGCGCCTTTGTCGCCTTTGTATTTAGCCGCAACATCCTTGAAAGATGGGCCTAATACTTTTTTATCTACACTATGACAAGCTAAGCAGCCACTCTTTTGTGCCAATGCTTGATTTGCAGAAGCCTGGCCTGCCATTAAAAAAGAACCTGCCACGGCAATACCTACCAATAACGCTTTCATGCTATCTCCTTGAATTTTTATAAAAATATGCAATTCTTGCAACATATATCATACCGATTATCCGTAAATACACAATAGTCTTTAAGGTTAGAGCAAGGCTGACAGTTGCTGCAAATTATCCACGACGGGCAAACAGACAACGCCTTTACATACCCAGGCGTTGACATCATTTGAACAATTTCTTTGTAAAGTTTGCGGTAAGTCTTTTAGCGTCTCATCCAGATAAAAAAACAAATGATGCGGTTGATACACCTGGTTCATTTCGCTTCGCCAAATTTCCATTTTTCTGACTGGGCCACGCACTATCACCATGGTTGGGGGCGACAAAAATTCTTCCAAAGCATGACACAGACTGGCACACGCGGCGGGGTTTCTGGCCATGCTTAGGTCAAAGGCTTTTAGTGTGCGCCCTGCAGCCTGCAAATAACGCGGCTCACCCAGAATATGCCCTAGCCGTTGCAGCGTGATAGCCGCAATACCGTTGCCATTGGGCGTAGCATTGTCATAGCCTTGCTTGAGACGATGGATCAATGACTCATGCGAATGACTGGTAAAGTAAAATCCACCATCCTCACTTTCAAAGCCTTCCAGTATGGCTTCAGCCAGGTCTTCAGCAAAACCCAAATCAACGGTGCGATAATCGGCTTGCAGGCATTCAATCAGGGCATCCAGCAGAAAAGCATAATCATCCAGATAGGCATTTAAATGCGCCTGATAATTTCCTTTTCCATCGTCCTTGCAAGTTGCCAGCAAGTGTTCGTCTACCCATAATCTTTCACGAATAAAATCTATGGCATTCTGCGCCAGCTTGATCCACTCAGGCCGATTAAACACGCGCCCTGCACGCGCCAACCCCTTGATAATAAGCGCATTCCAGGATGTGAGAATTTTATCGTCACGCGCGGGGTGGGGCCGTTTTTCGCGCGCCTGGAACAATTTTTTTTGTGCCCTTAAAAGTAACGCCTCATCGGCATGCGCTGGAAGGCGCACCAAATAAGGATGCCAGGCATGCCCCTCAAAGTTCGCAGCACGGTCAAAGCCAAAGCAGCAGCTTGCTACTACAAATTCTTCTAGGGTAAGCAAGGCCTTCACTTTGTCCGGCTGCCACACATAAAACGCGCCTTCTTCACTATGCCCATGTGCATCCAATGAATCCGCATCCAGCGATGAATAAAACGCACCGTGTGGCGATAGCATTTCGCGCTGCAGCCATGCAACAGTTTCCTCAGCTACTTGCTTGTAACGCGCGTCCTTGCTTATTTGCCAGCCATCTGCATACAGAAAAAGCAGCTGGCCGTTGTCGTAAAGCATTTTTTCAAAGTGCGGAATATTCCATCTTTCATCTACGCTGTAACGACAGAACCCGCCGCCAATCTGATCGTAAATGCCGCCATTCGCCATGGCTGATAGCATCTGCAAAGCCATGCTCTCTGCGCGTTTGTTGCCTGCTTTAGCCTGATGCAGCAGCAAGGTAACATCAGCAGGATTCGGGAATTTTGGTGCGCCGCCAAAGCCGCCATGCTCAAAATCGAAGCCGCTTTCCAGAGATTGAAATGCCAGCTTAATCGTGCTTTCACTCGCGCTTAAGGTGCTGCTGGGGGTTGGGATGGTATGTTTGAGCGCATCCATTAACTGACTGTTTTGCACCGCCAAATCGGCCTTACGTTCATGATAATACTGGGCAACGCGCGGGATTAGATCGGCAAATCCGGGCAATTGGTAGCGCGCTGTTTTAGGAAAATAAGTGCCGGTAAAATAAGGCTCTTGATTCGGCGTTAAAAACACTGTAAGCGGCCAGCCACCACTTTTATTTGAAAGCATGTTGTGTGCGGTTTGATAGATCTGGTCAATATCCGGACGTTCTTCACGATCCACTTTGATATTAATGAAATGCGCATTCATAATCGCCGCAACTTCAGTATCTTCAAACGATTCATGCGCCATGACATGGCACCAATGGCAGGCCGAATAACCGATTGAAAGCAGAATCGGCTTGTTGCGTTCGCGCGCTAAAGTAAGTGCTTGCTCACCCCACGGATACCATTCCACAGGGTTATCAGCATGTTGCAGCAGGTAAGGGCTTGTTTCCTCTGCAAGATGGTTGCGCATGAGGCCTAAAGCGTTTCTATAGAGTACTCGGCACTAATCACATGCGTGCGACCTGGGTTGATCACCACCATATTTTCCAGCGCATTGGTCGTTTCTACACACAAGGTCTTGCGCCATTCATCCGACTCGCCCATGTCGCCCATCTGTGCTGCCTTTTCGGCTCCAGGGCTCCACACTACGGTCGTGTCACTGCCTGATTTCGCTACATGAATAATGCGGTTGTATCCCGTGTCGTGTATAGCACAATCACTGCTGTGGTTAATGAACACACGGTCAAATTCACCTCCATCAAAAGTGAGCGAATTATGCTCGACTTGACGCTCATATTTGAGAATTTTGTCAGCATACACACAATCTTGCATCCCAGTAACTTTGACATTCTCAATATCGCTAATGTTGAGATAAGTATGAAACGCCTCGCCAATCACAAAAGGGTGATCTGCTTTGTTGGTAGTCGACATATTGATACGCAACCGGCGCCCAACGGTAATAGTAACGGTAAGCACATAAGGATATGACAGCTGGCGCTTTGCCTCCGGCGTCTCCATCATCTCCAAAATAATACGTGTAGCGCCGGTGGGAATGGCATCAATATCCATAACACGCCAGGGTATCACCCGCGCAAACCCATGCGGGCAAAAGGTGCTGTCAGTTGGATGCGCCCCAAACCAAGGCCAGCAGATGGGCACGCCTCCTCTTATAGAACGGCCTTTTACAAACCGCGCATTGCTGGAAAGCCACAACACGGGCTGAGCCAGAAACTTTGGTTGCCAGCTAATTACATGCGCACCTTGCAACGCAATCCTTGCAACCGCGAGAGGATTATCAATTTCCAGATACTGCAAGCCGTCTTCATCCTGCGTTTGCACAACGTGGGCATGAAGTTTCAATCGCGGCTGTGTTTCAGGTAAGTTTTTTTGTACTGTCGCTTCCATATCCGTCACTTATCCATTTAATGTTCAATTTGGCTCACATCGCGCACCGCACCGCGTGCCGCGCTGGTGCTCATTGCCGCATAAGCACGTAATGCTGGCGATACATGACGCTCGCGATTTATTGGCTTCCAGGCCGCTTTGCCTTTGGCTTCCATTTTTGCACGGCGGTGCGACATTTCTTCATCACTGATTGCCAAATGGATCGTGCGATTCGGAATATCAATTTCTATCGTATCGCCCTCTTCCACCAAGCCAATCGCGCCACCTTCTGCCGCTTCAGGAGAAACATGACCAATACTCAAGCCTGATGTTCCGCCTGAAAAACGCCCATCAGTCAGCAATGCACACGCCTTGCCCAAATCTTTCGACTTCAGGTACGAGGTTGGATAAAGCATCTCCTGCATGCCTGGGCCGCCTCGCGGACCTTCATAACGAATCACCACAACATCACCCGCTATAATTTTATCGGCCAGAATTCCTTCAACTGCAGCATCCTGCGATTCAAAAATACGGGCACGGCCCGTGAATTTCAAAATACTGTCATCGACGCCCGCAGTTTTCACAATGCAGCCATCCAGCGCAATATTACCGTACAACACCGCCAAACCGCCATCTTTGGAATAGGCATGTGCTATATCGCGGATGCAGCCATTGGCGCGGTCTGTGTCCAGATCAGGCCATAGCATGCTTTGACTGAATGCGATGGTCGTAGGGATACCGCCCGGTGCCGCGCGATAGAATTTCTTTACATCCTCGTCAGTCGTCGTGGTGATGTCCCATTTATCCAAAGCCGCCCCCATACTGGCGGAATGTACGGTTGGTATATCACGATGGATTAAGCCGCCTTTGCTTAGCTCCGCCAAAATGCTCATTACACCGCCCGCGCGATGCACGTCTTCCATATGGTATTTTTGTGTGGCAGGCGCAACTTTGCTCACACATGGCACTTTGCGCGAAATACGGTCAATATCACTCATGGTGAAATCCAGACCGGCTTCATGCGCTGCGGCCAGCAAATGCAATACCGTATTGGTTGAGCCGCCCATCGCCACATCCAGGCTCATGGCATTTTCAAACGCTTTCAGCGTTGCAATACTGCGCGGCAATACGCTGTAATCATCTTGCTCATAATGGCGCTTTGCCAGCTCGACAATCAAACGCCCTGCCTGCAAGAACAACTGTTTGCGTGCACCGTGCGTTGCGAGCGTGGAGCCGTTGCCAGGCAGACTCAAACCCAGCGCTTCGGTTAAACAGTTCATCGAATTGGCCGTAAACATGCCGGAACATGAGCCGCAGGTGGGACAAGCCGAGCGTTCAATTGCCTCCGATTTTTCGTCCGAAACCTTGCTGTCGGCCGCCGCCACCATGGCATCGACCAAATCCAGCTTCAAGGTATCGCCTTGCCAAGTCACTTTGCCAGCTTCCATCGGCCCGCCAGAGACAAACACCACGGGAATATTCAAGCGCAAAGCCGCCATCAGCATGCCGGGCGTGATCTTGTCGCAATTAGAGATGCAAACTAACGCATCGGCACAATGCGCATTGACCATATACTCCACGCTGTCAGCAATCAAATCGCGGCTAGGCAAGCTATACAGCATGCCGCTGTGCCCCATCGCGATACCGTCATCCACCGCAATGGTGTTAAATTCTTTGGCCACACCACCTGCTTTTTCTATCTCACGCGCAACCAATTGGCCCAGGTCCTTAAGATGGACATGACCAGGCACAAATTGCGTAAACGAGTTGGCGATCGCGATGATGGGCTTATCAAAATCGCCGTCTTTCATGCCGGTGGCGCGCCATAATGCGCGAGCGCCCGCCATGTTGCGGCCATGAGTAGTAGTGCGAGAACGATATTGAGGCATGGCAAATAATCCGTAAATTGTGTAGCTTGTATTAAAAGCGTTATTTTAGACCAGCCAGCCGCAACACGCCAAAGAAATATGATGTAAAAAGGGGTGGGAGCCAAACCTATTTCAGAAAGCGCAACACAGCTAGAGGACAGCCTCTACCGAGCCAATTTCTATCCAACATATCCGTATAAAATATTGTTGGGTTTATCTTCAGAATACCTGCCCCGTAGACCTCATGGATATTAGGTTACAGAGCGATTATCTTGCTATTCATATTGGATGTTGCAGGCGCCAAGCTCCTTAAGGTATAGTTTCTCTGTTCAACGGTAAGGGCATTTTCATGAACTGTGTTGCTCAAACTTACTGTCAGCGCTTTTTTCTCCCGCCTACCCCAGCATTCAAGCAGTGCGCGCTAAAACGTGTCTCGCATGTCGGCGCATCTATAGGCACTCTTGATCCAGTGTTTGTACAATTGCGGTCAATTCTTGAGCCGCCTGCCTATCAGTATCATGCATGAGATATTGAAATCACTTTCCGGCGGCGATCGACGATCAATCGGCGAGTCCAATCGCATCGCCTCCATTGTCGTGGAGCGCCCTGAATTGATGAAGGTGCTTTTCATCGGGCTTGAAAGCAATGACCCAATACTTCGAATGCGCTGTGCAGATGCAGCCGAAAAGGCGACTGCCAGTCATCCCGAACTTCTCGTGCCATACAAAACAGAGCTGCTGAACAAACATGCCAAAATTGAACAACAGGAGGTTAGGTGGCATGTCGCTCCGATGCTTGCTCGCCTGCCATTATCAGAAACAGAAGAAACCGTGGCCCTGAATGTTTTGCTTGGTTATACCAACGATCGCAGCAGCATAGTAAAAACCATGGCCATGCAAGCCCTGACAGACATAGCGATTCGCAGTCCCCACCTCATGCCGCTGGTGAAACAGCACATTGAAAAGCTTACAGTCATTGGCACCCCGGCAATGAAAGCTCGTGGCAGAAAACTACTTGTCATACTTGCAAAGATACATCATGGCTAACCCCGCCAGCAGGCTAAGCTCGCCTCTTAATGTCAAACGGCCAGGGCTTCGCCATGTGGCAAAAGATAGATATAGATAAATAAGGAATCATAATGAACATAAGGTCCCGTAACATCATTGCAATAATACTCACCAGCGTTTGGGTGAATGCATCTGAGTTTATTCGAAACGAGATTCTTCTAAAAACATACTGGGTTGACCATTACCAATCGCTCGGCATGAGTTTCCCCTCCGGGCCAACAAATGGAATGATATGGATTGCATGGGGGTTCTTATTCGCTCTGGCGATATTTTTGATCTCAAGAAAATTCGATCTAATACAAACCACGCTCATCGCCTGGCTTATGGCATTTGTTCTGATGTGGGCGGTTACTTTCAATCTGAACGTTCTGCCAGGTGCAATCCTTATTTATGCTGTTCCGCTAAGTATGCTGGAGACCTTTATAGGTTCTTATCTCTGTATAAAAATATCGCCAAATAAACAATAAACCTTGCCTGTGTACTAACGAACGCCCTGCTGCTGATTTTGACGTTAGAAGCCAAATATCTGTATGTAATTGCCTCATTTAGGTAGAATCATCCTCTACTCTAAATTTGCAGCAGCTTTTTATGTTCACTCATCCTCAGTTTGATCCCGTCGCCCTCCATCTGGGCTCTTTTGGCATCCATTGGTATGGCCTCATGTATTTAGTAGCCTTTTTAGCCTGCTTATTACTTGGAAAACATCAAATCAAGCACAAGCCATGGTACAGCTGGACTAATACCATGCTTGATGACGCCTTGTTTTACGGCGCGCTTGGCACGATTTTGGGCGGCCGGATTGGCTATGTTTTATTTTACCAATTTGGCCATTTTCTTTCAAACCCGCTGGAAATTTTTGCAGTTTGGCAAGGCGGCATGAGCTTCCATGGCGGTTTTTTGGGCGTGTTAATCGCCATGTATTTTTTCAATAAAAAGCATGGCCAGCCGTGGCTGAAAATCATGGATTTTGTTGCGCCGCTCGTTCCGTTAGGTCTCGGTGCTGGCCGTATAGGCAACTTTATCAATGGCGAATTGTGGGGCCGCGCTACCCATTCAAGCTATGGCATGATTTTTCCGCAAGTGGATAACATCGCGCGCCATCCTTCGCAGTTGTATGAATTTGCCCTGGAGGGCATCGCCCTGTTTTGTATTTTATGGTGGTTTTCGCGTAAGCAACGCCCAGTTGGCGCAATCTCAGCGCTGTTTTTAATCGGCTACGGCAGTTTCAGGTTTTTGGCGGAATACACACGGGAGCCCGATAGCTACCTGGGCTTGCTGCAGCTGGGGTTGAGCATGGGGCAGTGGCTCAGCTTGCCCATGATATTGATCGGCATCTGGATGTGGTTATCAGCCCATAAAAACAAATTCGGTTAGAGTCGAAAATCCAACATTTTTAATCATTGTTCAACACTCAAATCCCATATGGAAATTCAGTCATAAATTAACCGACTAAAAATCAATCAGTTAATCAATATTCATCTCAATATTTTGATTCATAAAACTGGCATACGCATTGCATATTATTTATCGTAGCCAACTTGGGATGAATAAAAATGAAAAACTTATTTGAAAGATTATTTAAAAAAGAACGGCAATTTAATTACATCATTGCAGAATATCAGCCAATGAGAACAAGCTCGTTAGACACCATTGCAAAAGCTACCGAGTATGATGTTGACGAGTCAGTGGATAGTGACGAAATGGAAATTGATAGAATCTATCAGAGTTCCTAAGTAGATGGATGAGTATGCGCTATTGCTAGCAACAGCGCTTAACACCTTTCCACTTGCCGTCTTGCCATTGCTTGAAAAACTCCTCGCGGCTTAAAGGCGGGGGCATATCTTCAGACTCCCCATGCTCGGCATGATGCTTCAAATAGCGCTCATACGCATCATCACCCGAAAGCTGGCGGATTGACTGCCAAAAAGTTTTAATCGTTTTTAACATTAATCTCTTACCCACAAATTATCTAACTGGGTTTCAATGTGCGGCACTTCTGACAACGGCAATACCAGCTTACCTCTTAGATGCCGCGCACACACCGCCAGCATATCGATAATCACCACCCACAGCACAGCGACAAAAAACATAGTTAAATAGGCATCCAAATGCTGGTTGAATATCAGCTGCGGCGCAACAGCAGCTTTGTCGACAGGCAGCACTCCACTAGCTAACTTGGCACTTAAATCATTGGCGGCAGCAAAAAACCCTACGCGAATATCATCGCTAAATATCTTTTGATATGCCGCCGTTGTGGTAATAATAACCAACCAAGCCAGCGGCAGCGCTGTTACCCACGCGTATTTCAATTTTCCAGATTTCACCAAAATGCCTGTTGCTACACATAAGGCAATGGCAGCCAGCATTTGGTTCGCAATACCGAATAACGGCCACAGGATATTCACGCCGCCATTCGGATCGATCACGCCAATATACAAAAAGTAGCCCCAGCCCGCCACCACAATGGCGCTGGTGAATATCACTGATGGGGTGTAAGAGGTTTCACCCAGTTTTTTGTTGAAATTACCCAGCATATCCTGCAGCATAAAACGCCCGACGCGCGTGCCGGCATCGAGCGTCGTTAAGATAAAAATCGCTTCGAACATAATGGCAAAGTGATACCACAACGCAAGTAAATGCTTGCCAAATGCGCTGCCGAAAATACTCGCCATACCCACGGCCAAGCTAGGTGCGCCACCGGTGCGGGCAAACAGGCTGCTCTCGCCCATATCCCTGGCGAGCTGGTTCATCTGCTCAACCGTAACCGCAAAACCCCAGCTATTAATTTTAGCCACCGCGTCTATCGCACTGGAACCCACTACACCTGCAGGGCTGTTAATGGCAAAGAACACGCCCGGCTCCAGCACTGTGGCGGCGATCATGGCCATGATTGCAACGAAAGACTCCAGCAACATCGCACCGTATCCTATCATGCGAATGTCACGCTCATTCATAAGTAATTTTGGCGTGGTGCCCGATGAAATGAGCGCATGGAAGCCTGAAATCGCACCGCAGGCAATGGTGATAAACACGAACGGAAACAGCTTGCCGCCAAAAATCGGCCCGGAACCATCGGTAAATTGCGTGACTGCGGGCATGTGAATGTCCGGCCGCAGAACTACGATGGCAATCGCCAGCAGCAATACCGTACCCAGCTTCATGAAGGTAGACAAATAATCGCGCGGTGCGAGCAGTAGCCATACCGGCAGCACCGCCGCCGCGAAGCCGTACACAATAATCGCATACGCCAAAGGCAAACCTTCATGGTCGAAAAATACGCGTAGCGTTTCGCTGCGATCTATCCAGCCACCCGCCAGCACAGAAAACAACAATAACGATACGCCAATCGCTGAAGCTTCCAGCACGCGTCCTGGGCGAATATTGCGCATATAAAGCCCGATAAACATGGCGATTGGAATGGTTGCCGCCACGGTGGAAGTCGCCCACGGGCTATGTTTCATGGCGTTCACCACTACCAATCCCAGTACGGCGATGAGGATAATCATAATCATAAAGGTGCCGATGAGTGCGGCCGTGCCGCCTATTGCGCCGATTTCATCGCGCGCCATTTGGCCTAAACTACGACCGTCACGACGCGTAGAGAAAAACAGCGTCACCATATCCTGCACCGCCCCACCCAGCACCGCGCCGATTAATATCCATAGTGTGCCTGGCAAATAGCCGAACTGTGCTGCCAGTGTTGGCCCTATCAATGGCCCCGGACCTGCAATCGCGGCAAAATGATGCCCAAATACGATCCACTTGTTGGTGGGAATGTAATCGCGCCCATTGTCCAGCCGTTCGGCAGGTGTGGCGCGGGTCTCGTCAATCACCAATACTTTCGCGGCAATCCAGGCTGCATAAAAGCGATACGCTATGGCATAAATACACACCGCCGCGGTGATTAGCCACAGCGCGTTAATGCTCTCGCCGCGGTTAAGTGCAATAGCACTTAAAGCAAAAGCGCCCAATAGCGCAACCGCAAACCAAATGATTATTTTGAGGGTGTTATTCATCATGTGTGTAATTAACTATATTATCAGGTAAGTATAAATCAGCTTGAGCCGCAGTGAATAAATGCTGGATAAATTAAGTAATTGCACAATTTAATTTTGATACAATTACGAACTAAATTATAGCGCCAGCCTTAGTTCTGGCCACAATAGCAAACAAAATATGACATCCAATAAAGTCGGTCGAAATGACCCTTGCCCTTGCGGTAGCGGCAAAAAATACAAACATTGTTGCGAGCAAACTGGCACGATTACGGCACCAATGCAATCGGCACCAACTGGTCTTTCGGTGCCACATGCGCTGCAAACCGCCATGATGCACCACCAAGCAGGCAACCTGTCGCAAGCCGAGATGCTCTATAAGCAAGTGCTGCAGGCCGCACCAAACCAGCACGATGCCTTGCATTTATTGGGCTTAATCGCCAAACAAAAAGGCGACCATAAAACGGCTATTCAGCTCATGCGCAAAGCGCTTGCCGTCAACCCAAACTATGTTGAGGCTTATGTGAATTTGGGCGCTACGTTCCAGGAACAAAACAGCTTGAGTGAAGCTGCCGATTGCTACCGCAAAGCACTCGCGCTCAGGCCAAATTATGCAGAAGTGCACAGCAACTTGGGTGTGGTGTTAAAAGCACAAGACAATATGCACGAAGCAGCGGCAAGCTTTGTACGGGCGATTGAACTAAAGCCTGATTTTGCCGAGGCTTTCGCTAATCTGGACGCGCTATTGAAAGAAATGAGTGAGCCTGCCGAGGCCTTGACGTATTACCGCAAGGTCTTGGCAATAGTGCCAGCACTGATTGCGGCGCAGCAAGGTGCTTATCTGGCGCTGAGCCGCACCGTGCCGGAGTGGCATGTGCCGATGATGAACGAGCAGAATCGCAACCAGGCTTATTTTGATGCATTGAAATCCGTGGTAAAACCTGATTCAACCGTGTTTGAAATCGGCACCGGCTCAGGCCTGCTGGCCATGATGTCAGCCAAACTCGGCGCCAAACAAGTCAACACTTGCGAAGCGGTGCCGCTGATTGCAGAAACCGCACAGCAAATTGTTAAAGATAACAAATTCGAAAAAATCATCAAGGTGATTGCTAAAAAATCCATTGATATTGAAGTCGGCAATGACCTACCCGAGCAAGCTGACATTTTGGTCTCAGAGATATTTTCCAGCGAACTGTTAGGCGAATATGTGCTGCCCAGCTTAGAAGATGCCAAACGCCGCCTGCTGAAACCGCAAGGCAAAGTGATTCCAGCGGCTGGCAGCATCATGATTGGGCTTTTTACTGGCGACGACATCAGACGCAATCTAATCGTGGAAGACTCGCTCGGCTTTAACCTGCAGCACTTTAATACCATCGTTTCAAATAAACGCATGATTGCCAGAAATGACCTGGATATTGAGCTGCTGAGCGACGGCATCGAAGCGTTTGATTTTGATTTCGAAAATGAATCATACTTCCCAAGCCAAAGCAAAAGCCTGCGCATCCCCATCAAATCGGCCGGTCGCTGCTACGGCATTGTGCAATGGATGCGGCTTGACATGACAAGTGATAAAAAAGTTGTGTTCGAGAACCATCCATCACAAACATCCAAAGTTTCCAACTGGCAGCAATGCGCGTATCTGTTTGACGCACCGGTTGATGTCAAACTCGGCCAGATCGCCGTGATTAGCGCTGCGCACAACCGCGCTGTACCCTGGTTTTTCCTGGATCACATAGAATAAACGAATGTTAGCTTTTACAATATCCCGCGCTCTGAAAATGACAGCGTGTTATTCCCTGCCACAATAAAATGATCCAGCACCCGCACATCAACTAACGCCAGCGCTTGTTTAAGCTGCTTGGTCAACAGTTCATCCGCCTGGCTTTGTTGCGCGATACCGGATGGATGGTTATGCGCAAAAATGACCGAAGCCGCATTATGGTGAAGGGCGCGTTTCACCACCTCGCGTGGGTATACGCTGGTTTGGGTGAGCGTGCCTGTAAACATTTCTTCAGTCACTACCAACTGATTCTGCGTATCTAAAAACAGTACCAGAAACACCTCGCGCGTGAGGCCACCCAGCTTTAATACCAGGTAATCACGCACCTGTTGAGGCGATTTAAACACATCGCGCTGCTGTAATTGCTCGTTCAGCGCCCGGCGGCTCATCTCGAATATCGCCTGTAGCTGCACGTATTTGCTTGTGCCTATGCCATGCACCTGGCTCAATTCATGCTCAGTCGCAGCGAATATGCCATTCAGGCTGCCAAACTGATTGAGCAAATCACGTGCTAAATCGACCGCGCTTTTGCCTGTGACGCCAACGCGTAAAAATATGGCAAGCAGTTCGGCATCTGATAATGCCTCAGCGCCAAGTTCTATTAATTTTTCCCTGGGCCGTTCGGAGGCAGGCCAATCGGTAATTGCCACTAGACCTTTCCTCTCACTTTAGCCAGCCTATTTCCCGCGCCGTTTTATCCCCAATCAGCGTTTGTACCAGGCTTCTGGGTATTTCTGCCTGTGTTTCACTCACTGGCACACGCCCGCCCATCAATTCTGCAAAGTCTTGCGGGTAGCGAGGCGATTTATCTGGTTCAGCAAATCCGTCTGGGTAACTAGGTAGCGTAGTGCTTAAATCGTATTTATCGGTCGCGGATAAAGTGTGCAGCAACTCGTGCGCAACAATCACCAGGTTTTGCTTAGCGTAACTTTTATTGCCATACAGATTTACACGCCCCACGCGGCCTTTATTTAAGGCTGTGGAGTGCGATAATGCCGGCGTCGTGGCAGGATCGTGATACAGCAAATACAGCCGAATATCCGGCTTGACGTTGACTTTTGGGCTGTTGTTCCAGGCAAACCAGCGGAATTTCAAACTCCAAAACATGGTGCTCAATATACTTCCCCCATTGGGTGGTGCAGGCGGAACTTCATTCACAACATCCCCCAACTGCACTTCCACCGGGCGGCGCATGCCTAAACTATAACGATCGCCCTCCTCGGCAAAGTACTCAGCCATCGGCTCAAAATCATCGCGCGTCAAGGTTTTAATGTACGCAGCTACCTGCTCGCTACCATCCACATTTATTGGATAAACCGCAACGTAAAAATTATGCTTCCAGTCCAAAGCCGCTTTATCCTGCCAGGTTTGCTGAACAACTGTTGCTAAAATGAGCAATAAAATAATAATTCTTAGATTTCGCCACATAAATTTGATAGGTTTCTAACTCTGTTTTCGTATTAAAATGAAAGCATTACATAAATCACAGTAAAAATGTAAATCATAAATGCAAAAAAACAAAGCACTTGTATTAGGCATCACGGGCGGCATCGCAGCTTACAAAGCGGCTGAACTCGCTCGCCTGCTTGTAAAAAACAATATCGATGTACAAGTGGTGATGACCGAAGCCGCCTGCCAGTTCATTACGCCTGTCACTATGCAAGCGCTCTCCGGCAAACCTGTGTATACCGGCATGTGGGATGCGTCCATTCCCAACGGCATGCCGCATATCGAATTAAGCCGCGTAGCGGATGCCATCGTCATTGCGCCGGCCAGCGCAGATTTTATCGCCAAGCTAGTACATGGCCGCGCGGATGATTTGCTTTCAACCCTTTGTCTGGCACGCGATTGTCCGTTGCTGGTTGCACCTGCCATGAATAAACAAATGTGGGAGAACCCTGCCACACAACGCAATATCGCACAACTCCAGGCAGACGGCATCGCCATACTCGGCCCGGATAGCGGCGAACAAGCCTGCGGAGAAATCGGCTTGGGCAGAATGTTAGAAGCTGAAGACTTACTTAGTTTAATCGAAGCTCACTTTCAGCCCAAGTTACTTTTAGGCAAAAAAGTGATGGTCACTGCGGGGGCAACACTGGAGATGATAGACCCGGTGCGCGCTATCACCAATTTAAGCAGCGGGAAAATGGGCTATGCCATCGCGCAAGCGGCGCAAGAAATGGGTGCTGAAGTCACCTTGGTAAGTGGCGCAAGTGCACTTAAACCTCCGCTGGGGGTAAGAACCATTTCGGCCACCAGTGCGGATGCAATGTATCAGGCGGTGATGGGGAATATTGTAAATCAGGATATTTTTATTGGTGTTGCAGCTGTGGCAGACTACAGCCCTACGAAAAAACACGAACAAAAAATCAAAAAAAGTGAATCATCACTTACGCTGGAGCTATCTAAAACAAAAGATATTCTGGCTGATGTTGCCAGCTTGCCTAATGCACCATTTTGCGTAGGATTTGCTGCAGAAAGTGAAAACCTACTAGAATATGCTGAAGCAAAACGACAAGCGAAGAAATTACCTCTAATCGTCGCGAACTTAGCCGCTGACGCCATGGGAAGCGACGAAAACAGTGTAACCTTGCTGGATAAAAATGGGGCACATCCCTTGGAACGTGCCCCAAAAATTGAAATTGCCAGATTGCTGTTACAGCATATAGTGAGCATGCTGTAATTCAGGTTATAAATTAAAATTTATATGCTGCACTTAAGCCAAGTAACCAATTGCGTGTTGGTGCAGCCTCATAAAAACGCTGATTACCATCCGCCACACGCACGGAGCCAACATATTCCTGATCAAAAATATTTTCTATGCGCACGAACTCGGCAAACTTCCAATTGTTTACAGTTTGACTAAGTCCGCCGCGCCAATTAAACACGGTATAGCTATCCGCTTTGCCATCTGCAGAATTAAAACTCACGTTGGTATCACTGCTTTTACGCATTTCCAGTGCAGTACTAAAACCTGTAGGTTGATGTTTCCAATAAACCTCACCATACAAATTATAACGATATGTCCCAGGGATTTTGCTGCCTGATGCAATAGTTTCAAAATCACCGGCAACTCCAAAACGACAGCTGGTGCCATTCGGAAAAGGTGTTTGACAAGCACTAAAGGAATCAGTAAATTTTGCATCAAGCAGTGTATAGGCTAAATATAACCTTACATCATGTGGCAATTGACTGTCCAAGCTAAGCTCTAATCCCTTACGTTCAGAAGTAGGCACATTGCGATAAGTTGTACGTCCTCCTTGTGAAGTTGCAACAACAATTTCGTCATCTGTATCAATTTTGAACAAAGCAGCATTCACAAGAGTATTAGTCCCAACAAACGCTTTTGCACCAACTTCGTATTGGCGGCTCTTAGCTGGCTTAAGATCAAGGTTCAATCCTGATTTATTAAAGTCTGGATTGTAAGCCATCTCAACAAATGTCGGCGTTTCAAAACTTTCTCCAACATTTGCAAATAGATTAACGCTATCCGTCAATTTAAAAACAGTACCAAGTACAGGTGTCGTTTCTGAAAAATCAACTGAGCCACTGTCATTACCATTGCCTGTAGCAATATAATGGTCTTTAGTTTTAAAGCTCACTCGACTATGACGCACACCACCGCTTACAGACCAACTTGGAAGAATATCTAATGAAGCCTGTGCATATTGGTCAAAATTCCTAGCCTCATTTTTTTCATCTCGACGCAATATTCCTTTAACGCCCAATGTAGTGCCTATGAAGTTTTGATATCCTGTACGGTCATCATTCATCAAGTCATAATTCAAACCTACAGTAAAATTAAACGGCTTGCTGGCTAACTCGCCTTTGTGTGACCACCGTGCGTCAATACCGCCAAAACTACGATCAATTACAGCCACACCGCCGCCATTCCTTTGAAAACCCGGCGCAGACGTTTGTGCGGCAACAGACACAGATTGAAATTGTTCATTATCACGCTGCCCATAATACGCCATTAGACGAGCTGTATCATTCGAAGTAAGGTTGTGTTCTAAAGTTGCGCCAACCTGCTGATGGTCACGAGAAACACGTGTATTAAACAATTCAGAGTTAGTGCCCGCCTGTTCGCGGTCAGCTTTTAGTTGCGCTGCAGTCAACCCCTGCGGGTCTTCGTTTTCTGGCTGATCCAGTGCAGTAGCAACTACTGTCAACTTGGTATCATCGTTAATATTAAAGTTTATCTTGCCATGTAAAGTATCGCGGCGCGTGTCAGATTGGTCACGATAGCCATCACTACGATAAGTATTAGCATTAATAATATAATCAAAGCCATCACCGCTATCGCTAAAACCTATGCTTTCGCGACGTGTGTTATAGCTGCCAAATGTGATGCCACCTGAAAGTGTTGGATCCTTTTCGCCATCTTTGGTAAAAATCTGCACCACGCCGCCCGATGAGTTGCCATATAGTGCCGAGAATGGTCCACGCAGGTATTCCACGCGTGAAGCGGTATCTAAATTAAACGTACCCGTCTGACCTTGCCCGTCTGGCATAGTCATTGGAATACCATCGGCATACAGCCGCACACCACGTACCCCGAACGCTGAACGTGCACCAAAACCACGGACCTGAATCGCCAAATCTTGCGCCGGATTATTACGGTTGTTAATGACCACACCAGGAACACGGCTTGACGATTCAGACAAATTAACCTTGAGTTGGCCTTCCTGAATTTGCTCCGCATCGGTCGCATCTATCGACATCGGTAAATCAAAACTGTTTTGCTCAACACGGGTGCCAGTCACAACAATCGGTGCGGTTACAATTGCATTTGATTGTTCTGTAGAAGCTGCCTCGTCAGCCATTACGGGCAGCGATAATCCTACAAATCCAGCTAAAGCCAGCCAGCTAGATAATTTTTTTGTTCTAAATACGTGCATGATTTAATAACCCCTTTAATATTAAGGCAATTCTAGTTGCAACCCTAATCTATCACCATAGTGATTTTCTTGATTTTTTAGTGTTTAATGTCACATTCCTAATTAACCTTTAAGTAATTAAGGCATTATGTCCATCACCGTAGATCTGAAAATCTTAGACAACCGCCTGCATCACATGATGCCAGCCTATGCCACACCTGGCTCCGCAGGGCTGGATTTGCGCGCCTGTATCGAGCATACGCAAACCATTCAGCCCGGGGAAACGGTAATGATTCCGACCGGCATGGCAATTCATATCGACAACACCTATTATGCCGCGCTGATTCTGCCACGTTCCGGCCTGGGGCATAAGCACGGCATCGTGCTGGGTAATCTGGTGGGTCTGATAGATTCAGACTATCAAGGGCAGTTATTGGTCAGTTGCTGGAATCGCAGCCAGCATCCTTTCATCCTCAATCCGATGGAACGTATTGCGCAGTTGGTCATCGTACCTGTTGTGCAGGCCGATTTTCATGTGGTGGATGAGTTTACAGTGAGCGAACGCGGCGATGGCGGGTTTGGCAGCACAGGAAAGCATTAATTGCAGAACACTTAATAACAAAACACTAGAAAAATCCTACATTTAGGTTGAAACAAACATAGTTTTCGTACTATAATTGCGGTCTTTCGCAAAAAGCAAAGTATTTGGAGATAACCATGGCACGTGTATGTCAGGTAACAGGCAAAAAGCCGATGGTGGGTAACAATGTTTCTCACGCACAAAACAAAACAAAACGTCGTTTTTTACCTAATTTGCAAAACCGCAAATTTTGGGTTGAAAGTGAGAATCGCTGGGTAAGCATGCGTATTACCAACGCAGCTTTGCGCACGATTGATAAAAACGGTATTGATTCAGTGCTTGCAGAGATGCGCGCAGCTGGTCAGAAAATCTAGGGAGTTAAGCCATGCGCGAAAAAATTAAATTAGAATCAAGTGCTGGTACTGGCCACTTTTATACGACCACTAAAAACAAACGTACGATGCCGGAAAAAATGGAGATGAAAAAGTTTGATCCAGTGGCACGCAAGCACGTGATGTACAAAGAAACTAAACTTAAATAAGAGTTTAGTTCTAATAAAAAAACCCGCAATTTGCGGGTTTTTTTATTAGAACTATTTGATTTGAATTATCCTTTCAATATCCGCACTTCACGCTGCGGATAAGGAATAGAAATATTGTTCTCTTGAAAAGCGTGCCAGATCTTCAGATAAATTTCCGACTGCAAACCTGCTGATCCTTCTTCCGGGTCGGGTATCCAGATTGACAGCATCAAATCAATTCCACTTTCACCGAATCCCTTAATATGCACTGCAGGCTCCGGTACTTTTAAAACACGCGGATGCTGCATCGCAATATCGGAAATCAGCTGCATTGCCAGTTCCAAAGGGCTATCATAGCTGATTTGGACAGGCATCTGTACCCTCGCCTTATGGTCTGAAAAGGAGTGATTAATGACTGAATTAATGATTAATGTTTCATTCGGAATAATAACTTCCGTTCCATCCAGCTTGCGCAACACAAGGTAACGCGTCCGCAAATCACTCACCACACCATAGTGGCCATCGGCAGTGATCACATCGCCAATCTGCATGGATTTATCCAGCAGAATAATGAATCCGCTAACATAATTGCTGGCGATGCGCTGCAGACCAAACCCCAAACCCACGCCTAGTGCGCCGCCAAATACCGAGAGCAGGGTAATATCCAAACCGACCGCAGATAACGCGATCAGCGTGGCAACAAACAGCAGCACGATACGAATGAGCTTGGTTAATATGACGCGTAAATTGACATTCACATGTTCGGCGCGCATCAGCCTGTTTTCTAACAGGCGGCTCAGCCACAATGCAATAAAAATGGTGACAATCACGGTGAGCAAGGCCTGCAATACCAGCAGCAAATTCACCTGGTTTTTGCCGATATTGAAACGCATGTCTTCAAGACCTTGCATAAGCTGCGGCAGCACGCCGGTAAGATGCAGCGCCAATGCCCCCCAAATACTCCATGCAATCACGCTTTCAAGCGCTTTAAGCCATCCTCCCGATGGAAGCACATAGCGCATAAAATAGACAATTAAGCGGATAGCCGCCATGGCGAGCAATAGTCGGCTGGCTAATTGTAATAGGCTCGTATGTTGCCAGCCTGACAGGATCAACTGGCTGGATAACACAAACACTAACGACGTGAGCGGGAAGAGCACGCGATTAATGCCACCTATTGCGAGTTTCCAGTGCTCTGGCGCATGCCGCATCACATATTGGCGCAAAGCGCCATTAATCATCCATGCAGTCACCACAGCAGCGACAATAATGGCCAACTGCCACAGCACCACCGGTGTGTTCATATCGGCTTGTATTTCTTGCCAAATCAGCTGAATTTCGTTGTTCATCATAAGTTATAACAGGAAAATAGTCGCCAGCCCTAAAAAGATGAAAAAACCACCACTATCCGTCATGGCCGTAATCAACACGCTGGTACCCACTGCCGGGTCACGGCCCAGCTTATTCATCATCAATGGAATCATCACGCCCATCACTGCAGCAAGCAGTAAATTAAGTGTCATTGCTGTCGTCATCACTAAGCCTAACTGGTAATTTCCATAGAGTGCATATGCAATCAAACCCAGCACACCGCCCCATAGCAAGCCATTGAGCAACGCCACACCGAGCTCTTTCTTAATGAGCGAGTGCATATTATGTGATGAGATCTGACCTAATGCCAAGCCACGTACAATCATGGTGGTGGTTTGGTTGCCAGAGTTGCCACCAATACCGGCCACAATCGGCATGAGCGCGGCTAAAGCAACAATCTTTTCAATCGACCCTTCAAATAATCCGATCACTCTTGAAGCAACGATTGCGGTCACCAAATTAATCGCCAGCCATGCCCAGCGGTTTTGTACTGATTTCCATACCGAAGCAAAAAAGTCTTCTTCCTCACGTAAACCCGCCATCGAAAGCATATCGGATTCAGATTCGTCACGAATATAGTCCATCACCGCATCCACTGTAATACGCCCTACAAGCTTATTATTAGCATCCACCACTGGCGCCGTTACCAAGTCATACCGCTCAAAAGCCTGCGCTGCTTCATCAGAAACATCCTCCGGATGGAACGCTACCGCATCAGCCACCATGACATCTGCCACATTCGCATCCAAGTCATTCACAACCATACGCGTAAGGGGTAATACGCCACGTAAAATATCGTTTCGATCTACCACAAACAATTTATCGGTATGATCCGGCAAATTACCTAAGCGACGCAGATAGCGCAGCGCCACTTCCAAAGTAATGTCTTCGCGGATGGTGACAATATCAAAATCCATCAGTGCGCCGACGGCGTCATCTGGATATGACAGCGTCGATTGCAGGCGCTCACGATTTTGCGTGTCCAGACTGTCCAGAAGATCCTGCAATACGTCTTTTGGCAAATCAGGTGCTAAATCCGCCAGCTCGTCCGTATCTAACTGCTCAGCAGCTGCTAGCAGCTCTTCAGGCTCCATGTCTGCAATCAGGCTTTGTCGTACAGAGTCTGATACCTCCAGCAGAATTTCACCGTCACGATCCGCCTTAACCAGGTCCCAAAGATTTAAGCGGTCTTCTAGCGGGAGTGCTTCGAGAATATACGCGACATCAGCAGGGTGTAATGCATCTAATTTTTTTTGTAATTCAATCAGATTTTGCTTATGTACCAACTGTTCTATCAAGGCGTGTTTCGGCATGTCTTGTTTATGCACAAGATCCTCTATCAACCGGTGTTTCTCTAAAAGAGAAATCACTTGTTGCAGACTTTCGCTCAGGCTTTCCTTAGGACTTTCTTTAACTTCTTGGAGATCGGACATGCTTAACCTTGATAGTGGCAAAACCGCATAAAACGTTATTATGATTTATTTTTATGATTTATTTGTTATTTGCTCGTAAATTAGCGCTTAAAATATCATGCGACAACTGAAGAAAACTACATATGACCAGGCAGCTTAATTTATATTCCACCTCGCATTGTCATTTGTGTGAACTGGCTTATTCGTTAGTATTGCAGCAGGGCACTAACAACATCGAAGTGAACCTCATCGAAATTGCAGAGAATGCAATTTTGCTAACTCGATATGGCTCACGCATTCCGGTATTACAGAGGCAAGATACGCAAGCCGAGCTTGATTGGCCATTTAATGAAACCAGTATTCGTGAATTCTTAAAATAGTAGCCAATAAAAAAGCCAGCAAAGTGCTGGCTTTTTTATTACATCTGAATAATGATTTATTCTGCAGCAACTGGTTCAGTGCTTGTATCCGGTCGATCTACCAACTCGACCAAGGCCATTGGTGCGTTATCACCATTACGGAAACCGCATTTTAAAATACGCAAATAACCGCCGTTGCGCGCGTTGTAGCGTGGGCCTAGTTCACCAAACAATTTACCAACAATATCGCGATCGCGTAAACGGCTAAAGGCGATACGACGATTAGCCAAAGTAGCATCTTTACCTAATGTAATCAAAGGCTCTGCATATTTACGCAGCTCTTTTGCTTTTGGCAAAGTAGTTCTAATGATTTCATGGCGCAACAATGACACCGACATATTGCGGAACATGGCTGCACGATGGCTGCTAGTACGATTTAATTTACGATTGCTATTACCGTGACGCATAGTAATTCCTTAAAGTTTCTTTACTTAATATTAAGCTACTGGTTAAGCTTTTTCTAAACCAACAGGTGGCCAGTTTTCAAGCTTCATGCCCAAAGTTAAGCCTTTAGTTGCCAATACATCTTTAATTTCATTCAAAGATTTGCGACCCAAGTTAGGGGCTTTTAATAATTCATTTTCGCTACGCTGGATCAAATCACCAATGTAGAAAATATTCTCCGCCTTCAGGCAATTAGCCGAGCGTACTGTCAATTCCAAATCGTCTACTGGACGCAATAGAATTGGGTCAACCTGCGGCGCTGATTTTACTTCGACTTCGCTCGGCGAACCTTCCAGGTTAGCAAACACAGACAATTGACCGATTAAAATACGCGCGGCATCACGAATCGCTTGTTCTGGCTCGATAATACCGTTGGTTTCAACATCCATCACCAGCTTGTCCAAATCGGTACGCTGCTCGACACGTGCGCTCTCTACCTGATAGCTCACTTTATTGATCGGGCTGAAAGATGCATCCACCATGATAAAACCTAAAACACGGTCTTCTTCGTTAGCTTTTTGGCGGGCTGGAACTGGCTGATAACCACGGCCCATTTCAACCTTAACTTCTAGATTCAGTTTTCCGCCCTTGGTTAAATGCGCAATCACATGGTTTGGATTCACTATTTCAGCGTCATGGCCTGTTTCAAAGTCACCAGCTGTTACAACACCTTCGGTAGACTTATTCAGCGTTAAGATCGTTTCAGACTTATTGTTGAGCTTTAATGCCACACCTTTAAGGTTAAGTAGAATATCAACAACATCTTCTTGTACACCCTCGATGGTTGAGTACTCATGCACTACGCCATCAATTTTGACTTCGGTAATCGCAAAGCCTGGAATAGATGACAGCAGAACACGACGCAGCGCATTACCTAATGTATAACCAAAACCACGTTCCATCGGCTCTAAAGTCACACGAGCGCGTAATGGTGTAATCACTTCTACATCTACTACATGTGGTTTCAAATATTCAGTTGGATTGTTTTGCATAAAATTCCTTGACGTATTGGATGAATGAGCGATTGAACTAAGCATTAATTACTTAGAATACAACTCAACGACCAATGATTCGTTAATGGTTGAAGGCAAATCATCACGCTGTGGTTTAGATTTAAATGTACCTTTTAAGGCCTTTACATCTACTTCTAGCCACTCTGGGAAACCACGTTGCTCAGCAGCCTCAAGCGCGCCTTTAATACGCAACTGTGTTTTTGATGCTTCAGCCACAGAAATCACATCACCCGCTTTTACCTGATATGAAGGAATGTTCACGCGTTTGCCATTTACCAGAATACTGTTATGACGCACGATTTGGCGTGCTTCCGTACGTGAACCACCTAAGCCCATACGGAACGCCACGTTATCCAGACGGCATTCAAGCAGCTGCAATAAGTTTTCGCCAGTAATGCCTTTTTGACGGTCGGCTTCAGCATAATAGCTACGGAACTGGCCTTCTAGAATGCCGTAAATACGACGCACTTTTTGTTTTTCACGCAACTGTACGCCATAGTCTGATAAACGCGCGTTACGACGCTGACCGTGTTGGCCAGGTGGAAAGTTACGTTTTTCAATAGCACACTTATCGGTAAAGCATTTTTCCGCTTTTAAAAACAGTTTTTCGCCTTCGCGACGGCACTGACGGCATTTTGGGTCTAAATTTCTAGCCAAGATAGTTCTCCAGTAATCTTTTTCGCTTAGATGCGACGTTTTTTGGGTGGGCGGCAACCGTTGTGAGGCACTGGCGTCACATCGGTAATGCTGGTAATTTTAAAACCAGCTGCGTTAAGTGCACGCACTGCAGATTCACGGCCAGGGCCAGGACCTTTGATGCGCACTTCTAAATTTTTAACACCAGACTCTTGAGCAGATTTACCAGCAACTTCTGCTGCAACCTGTGCAGCAAATGGCGTACTTTTACGTGAGCCCTTAAAACCTTGTCCGCCAGATGTCGCCCAGGAGAGCGCATTACCTTGACGGTCAGTGATTGTAATAATCGTGTTGTTAAATGAAGCATGCACGTGGGCGATGCCCTCTGCAATGTTCTTTTTAACTTTTTTTCTTACACGTACATTAGCTTTTGCCATGTTGTACTGTCCTTACTAATAAATCTATATAAAATAATTGCTTCTGGTTAACTATTTGGCTTGTTTAATTGCCTTAACCGGGCCTTTACGCGTACGCGCATTGGTTTTAGTGCGCTGGCCACGAACTGGCAGGCCACGGCGATGACGCACACCGCGATAGCAACCTAAATCCATTAGACGCTTGATGTTCATAGAAACTTCACGGCGCAAATCGCCTTCTACTTTTACTTTGGCCACTTCGTCACGAAGCTTTTCAACATCTGCGTCGTTCAGATCCTTGACTTTAGTAGAAGCCAAAACTCCAGCCGCCGCACAAATCTTTTGTGCAGTATTTCTACCAATACCAAAAATCGCGGTCAACGCGATTTCAGCGTGTTTATTATTCGGGATATTAACCCCAGCAATACGAGCCATACTTTAACTCCAAAACAAATCGCAACTTGTGGCGACCAAATAAAAAAGCCTTAGATTCTAACAGTTAGTGCCGGTTTTTACAAACTTGAAATCTCTTCAAATCAAAAACAAGCGACTGTCAGCACTCCATTAACCTTGACGTTGTTTATGACGCGGGTCTGTACAAATGATACGTACAACGCCACGACGACGCACAACCTTACAGTTACGGCACAATGTTTTTACTGATGCACGAACTCTCATAATTACCTCACTACCACTTAACTTTGTTTAATTACTTCACGCGGAATGTAATCCGCGCTCTTGTTAAATCATAAGGCGTCATTTCAACTGTCACCTTGTCTCCCGGCAAAATACGAATATAGTGCATACGCATTTTTCCAGAAATATACCCCAGGACCGTGTGCCCATTTTCCAACTTAACCTTAAATGTTGCATTTGGGAGATTTTCTAAGATCTCACCCTGCATCTCAATACGGTCTTCTTTTGCCATCTTTAAAGTTATCGCGCTCCTGCGCCACCTTTAAAATTCGCTTTTTTAAGCAACCCTTCGTACTGATGGGACATCAAGTGTGATTGCACTTGAGTCATAAAATCCATGGTTACCACTACAATAATCAGCAATGAAGTACCACCAAAATAAAATGGAGTGTTAAATTTCAATCTCAAAAATTCTGGCAACAAACATACCAAGGTAATATATATGGCGCCCACCAAGGTTAAACGCCCCATAATCTTGTCAATGTACTTAGCTGTTTGCTCGCCTGGGCGGATGCCAGGTACGAACGCGCCACTTTTTTTCAAATTTTCAGCTGTTTCTTTTGGGTTAAACACTAACGCTGTATAAAAGAAACAGAAAAACATAATCGCAGCCGCAAAAAGCAAAATATAAATCGGCTGGCCTGGCGATAACACGTTGCTGATGTCTTTTAGCCAATACAAGCTCTCGCTGCTACCGAACCAGCCGGCCAATGTCGCCGGGAACAATATAATACTTGACGCAAAAATTGGCGGGATCACGCCAGCCATATTGAGCTTCAACGGCAAGTGGGTTGTTTGACCACCATATACTTTGTTGCCCACTTGGCGCTTGGCATAATTTACCGTAATTTTACGTTGGCCGCGCTCTACAAACACCACCAAAGCTGTTACTAACAACACCGCTACAAATAAAAACATCACCAGCGGTATTGAGAATGCACCTGTACGTGCCAGTTCCAATGTACTACCAATTGCGCTTGGCAAGCCAGCCACAATACCCGCGAAAATGATGATTGAAATGCCATTGCCAATCCCGCGCTCTGTAATTTGCTCACCCAGCCACATCAAAAACATGGTGCCACTCACCAGAGTGATTACAGCAGTCAGTCTGAACGCCATGCCAGGATCCAATACCAGACCAGCCTGGCCTTCCAGCGCAATGGCAATCCCTAAAGCCTGAAAAGTTGCCAGGAACAGGGTGCCATAACGTGTGTACTTGGTAATGGTACGTCTGCCTGCTTCACCCTCTTTTTTTAATTGCTCCAATTTAGGGGAAACCACGGTTGCCAACTGCATAATAATCGATGCAGAAATATACGGCATGATTCCTAAAGCAAACACGGTAAAGCGAGACAACGCACCGCCTGAGAACATGTTAAACATGCCCAGAATACCGTTATTTTGCGAATCAAACAGTTGTTTCAATACAGCCGGATCTATGCCCGGCACCGGTATGTGCGCGCCCAAGCGAAACACCACCAAGGCTCCCAACACGAACCATAAGCGGCTCTTCAGCTCGCTCATTTTTCCAACCGTACCCAAAAAGCTATCTTGCGCCAATGCGTTTCTCTTCTTTTTTAAGCTTCTACAACTTTGCCGCCGGCTGCTTCAATAGCTGCACGAGCACCTTTGGTTAATAGCAGGCCTTGTACTTTTACTTTCCTGGTCAACTCACCGGACAAATACACTTTTGCCGCTTTTACCGTGCCTGAAACCAACTTGGCTGATTTTAAAGCCAACAAATCAATGACATCAGCATCAAGCTCTAATAACTCACTCGTGCGAACACGTGCTGTATCAGCTTTAGTCATCGATTTGAAACCGCGTTTTGGTAAACGGCGTTGCAAAGGCATTTGACCACCTTCAAAACCAACTTTATGGAAACCACCAGTACGTGATTTTTGACCTTTATGGCCACGACCGGCTGTTTTACCCAAACCTGAACCAATACCGCGGCCAACGCGACGACGTTCTTTTTTAGCGCCTTCTGCAGGCTTAATTGTATTCAATTGCATTATGCTTCTACCTTTAAGAGATAGCTAACGGCATTAATCATGCCGCGAATTGCGGGGGTATCCTGCAGTTCAACAGTGTGGTGCATACGACGCAAGCCCAAACCTTTTACAGTGGCCTTGTGTGCTTCAATGCGACCGATTACGCTTCTTACCAGTGTCACCTTAATAGTTGCTGCGTCTTTTTTTGCTTTAGCCATGATTAGCCTCTGATTTCTTCAACTGATTTACCACGTTTTGCGGCAATCTCTGCAGGAGTATTCATTGACCCCAAGCCATTCAAGGTTGCGCGAACCAAGTTGTATGGATTCGTTGAACCGATACATTTGGCCACTACGTTAGTAACGCCCATTACTTCAAAAATCGCGCGCATCGCACCGCCTGCAATGATGCCGGTACCTTCGGAGGCCGGTTGAATGAACACTTTAGCCGCCCCATGAACACCTGTTACCGCATGATGCAATGTACCGTTATTCAAGTTTACCTTTAGCATGCCGCGACGTGCTTCGTCCATGGCTTTCTGGACAGCCACCGGCACTTCACGCGCCTTGCCTTTACCCATGCCCACTGCGCCATCGCCGTCACCAACCACTGTCAATGCTGCGAAACTCATGATACGACCACCTTTAACCGTCTTGCTTACACGGTTTACGGTAATCATTTTTTCACGCAAACCATCAGTTTGCTGTGATTGTTGTTCGATTTCTTTAGCCATTATCCGTCTCGCTTATTAGAATGACAGACCGTTTTCACGCGCAGCATCTGCCAACGCCTTGATACGACCATGATATTTGTAGCCTGAACGATCAAAAGCCACCGTAGTGATACCTGCCTTTTTCGCTTTTTCGGCTATACGTTTGCCAATCACTGCAGCAGCTTCAACATTGCCGCCATTTTTTACCTTTTTACGCACATCCGCCTCAACAGTTGAAGCACTTGCCAGTACCTTATCACCGGTTTCCGCGATAATCTGCGCATAGATATGCGTATTCGTACGATGCACGCTTAAACGTGTAACTTTTAACTCGGCAATTTTGGCACGGGTTTTACGTGCACGGCGCAAGCGGTTATTTACATTGTTCATTTTTTAAGCCCTAATTATTTTTTCTTGGTTTCTTTAATCGCCACCACTTCATCTGCATAGCGAACACCCTTGCCCTTGTAAGGCTCCGGCGCACGATAAGAACGAATCTGAGCGGCGATCTGACCAACAACTTGTTTATCAAAACCAGTCAAAATCACTTCTGTCGGCGTAGGTGTCTGCACTGTAACGCCTGCAGGCATTTTGTGATTGATCGGGTGTGAATAACCTAATTCCAGGTTAAGCATTGCGCCTTGTGCATTGGCTTTATAGCCAACACCCACCAAAGTGAGTTTGCGCGTAAAACCAACTGAAACTCCTTGAACCATATTTGCCACCAGCGCACGCAACGTGCCAGACATGGCACGGGAATGCTGACTGTCGCTGGTTGCAGTAAAAGTAATGGTATCACCTTCGCGTTTCAACACAACCGCATCCGTCAATGGATGCGAGAGCTTGCCCAATGGGCCGCTTACGGCGATATTGTTTGCACTTAGCGCCACTTCAACTTTAGCTGGAATAGCGACCGGATTTTTAGCAACACGTGACATTTGCTTCTCCTTAAGCCACTACGCACAGCACTTCGCCGCCGATACCGGCCGCCTGTGCTTTACGATCTGTCATTACACCCTTGGATGTAGACAATATTGTCACACCAAGGCCATTCATTACTTTAGGGATGTTTTGACTGCCCTTGTAAACGCGAAGACCAGGCTTGCTTACACGATCAATCTTCTCAATCACTGGACGGCCTGCATAATATTTCAAGCTGATGCTTAACACTGGCTTACCGTCATTTGCATGCACTGCAAAATCGTCAATGTAGCCCTCATCTTTTAACACGCTGGCGATAGCGCCTTTGAGTTTAGAAGCTGGCATAGAAACTGATAGCTTGTTTACACTTTGTGCGTTACGAATACGCGTTAGCATATCGGCAATCGGATCACTCATACTCATAAATCTATTCCCCCGTTACCAGCTAGCTTTGGTGACGCCTGGCACTTGGCCACTCATCATCAAATCGCGCAATTTACTACGCGCAATACCAAATTTACTGAAAACACCACGTGGACGGCCCGTGAGTGCGCAGCGGTTGCGCAAACGCACAGGACTTGCATTACGTGGCAGACTTTGCAATTTCAAACGCGCATCGCGACGATCTTCAGCACTAGCTTTCTGATCATTGATAACTGCGTTCAAAGCATCGCGTTTCGCTGCGAATTTTTTCACGGTTTCGCGGCGTTTAAGCTCGCGCTCTGTCATACATGTTTTAGCCATGTCTTAACCTCTAAAAGGAAAACTAAACGCTGCCAAAAGAGCCTTGGCCTCTTCGTCTGTTTTTGCCGTTGTAGTAATCGTAATATTCATGCCGCGAATCGCGTCAATTTTGTCATATTCGATTTCCGGGAATATGATTTGCTCTTTTACGCCCATGTTGTAATTGCCACGGCCGTCAAATGATTTTGCGGGAATGCCCCGGAAGTCACGAATACGTGGAATCGCAACCGTAATCAGACGATCCAGGAATTCATACATACGTTCGCGACGCAGGGTGACTTTACAGCCAACAGGATAATCGTCACGAATTTTAAAAGCCGCAACAGATTTCTTCGCTTTGGTCACGATCACTTTTTGACCAGCGATTTTTTCCATGTCACCAACTGCATTTTCCATCACTTTTTTATCTGCAACCGCTTCGCCAACACCCATATTCAAGGTGATTTTTTCAATACGAGGCACTTGCATGATCGAAGTGTAACCAAACTGCTCGGTCATCTTTTTAACAACTGAGTCTTTATAGAATTGTTTTAAGCGCGCCATGATTTATCCTATGCGTCCACTGCTTCGCCGTTAGACTTGAACACACGCACCTTGCGGCCGTCTTTCAATGCTTTATAACCTACGCGGTCAGCTTTTTGTGTTGCACTATTAAATAACGCAACGTTTGAAATATCTACCGGCATTTCTTTATTAATGATGCCACCAGTAATGCCTTTCATTGGGTTAGGTTTGGCATGTTTTTTAGCTACATTAACGCCCTCAACCACCACATGACCTGAGTCAAGCACGCGTAGCACTGTACCGCGCTTGCCTTTGTCTTTACCTGTATTTAGAACGACCTGGTCGCCTTTATGAATTTTGCTCATTTTATTCCCTACCCTTACAACACTTCAGGTGCAAGAGAAACGATTTTCATGAAACGCTCACTACGCAGTTCGCGCGTCACTGGGCCAAAAATACGGGTGCCAATCGGTTCTAATTTATTGTTGAGTAACACGGCAGCGTTGGTATCGAATTTAACCAACGAACCATCAGGACGGCGCACGCCTTTAGCAGTACGCACCACAACCGCACTGTACACTTCACCTTTTTTAACGCGACCACGCGGCGCAGCATCTTTAATGCTGACCTTGATAATGTCGCCTATACCGGCGTAACGACGCTTTGAGCCGCCTAGCACCTTGATGCACTGCACAGAGCGGGCACCAGTGTTATCGGCAACTTCTAGCCGAGATTGCATTTGAATCATGAGAATAATCTCCAACTTAATCCGTTAAACCAACACCAGCCGCATGATTTAGAAATAAGTCATCAACGGCCAATAGACCACGGTCAGTATTGGGGCGCTTGCTTTTTATGAACCAAAAGTCCATGAGCGCCGAAAAGTCCAACATTATAACGGGTATTTCTGGTTTGTAGCAAGCCAAAAATACCTTTTTTACTACTTTACTTAAGCTTTAACTACCTTGCTGACTACCCATGTCTTTGTTTTAGACATCGGACGGCTTTCGGTAATAGTGACTAAATCACCTTCTTTGCATTCGTTGTTCTCGTCGTGTGCATGGAATTTGTTCGACTTCACAACTACTTTACCGATTAGCGGATGTTTTACTTTACGCTCTACCAATACAGTGATGGTTTTATCCATTTTGTTGCTTACAACGCGGCCGCTTAGGCTACGTACTACTTTTGTCGTTTCAGTCATCATTATGCCTGTTTCGCTTTCTCAGCCAATACGAGCTTCACACGCGCTACATCTTTGCGCACTTTGCCTAGCTGATCTACTTTAGTTAATTGTTGTGTGGCAATTTGCATGCGGAGCGAAAACTGCGCACGGCGCAATTCAATCAACTCAGCATTTAACTCATCAACACTTTTTGCTCTTAAATCGGTGGCTTTCATATTAGCTTCCCTGTCCTTAACTACCAAGTTGACGCGTCATGAATGTCGTTTCAATTGGCAACTTGGCAGCCGCCAAACGGAACGCTTCACGCGCAAGCTCTTCACTCACGCCGTCCATTTCGTACAACATTTTGCCTGGCTGGATCTGCGCTACGTAGTACTCGGTACTGCCCTTGCCGTTACCCATACGCACTTCAGCCGGCTTTTTAGAAATTGGCTGATCCGGGAAAATACGAATCCAAACGCGGCCACCACGTTTAATGTGACGTGTCATTACACGACGCGCGGCTTCGATTTGGCGCGCAGTCAAACGGCCACGGCCAATCGCTTTTAATCCAAAATCACCAAAACTTACTTTGTTACCTGTCGTTGCAATGCCTTTGTTACGGCCTTTTTGCATCTTGCGGTATTTTTGTCTAGACGGTTGCAGCATCTTTAGCCCTCGGCTTTCTTACTTTTTTCTCTGGTTCAGCAACAGGCGCAGCAGCTGGCGCAGTCGCACCAATCGGCGCTTGTACGTTATCAGCAAAAATTTCACCTTTGAATACCCATACTTTGATACCAATGATACCGTAGGTAGTTGAAGCTTCTGCTACACCATAATCAATGTCGGCACGCAATGTATGAAGTGGCACACGGCCTTCGCGATACCATTCAGTACGGGCAATTTCTATGCCATTCAAGCGGCCTGAGCTCATGATCTTGATGCCTTGAGCGCCCAAGCGCATTGCGTTTTGCATGGCACGTTTCATGGCACGACGGAACATCACGCGTTTTTCAAGCTGCTGTGCTATCGATTGTGCAATTAAAGTCGCATCAATTTCCGGCTTACGCACCTCTTCGATATTAAGATGCACTGGCACGCCCATCAAACCTTGCAAGGCTGAGCGTAAAGATTCAATATCCTCACCTTTTTTACCTATCACTACGCCTGGACGTGCACTATGAATAGTGATTTTTGCATTTTTTGCAGGGCGCTCAATAATAATTTTACTTACCGCAGCATTAGCTAGTTTTTTATTTAAAAACTCACGCACCTTAATGTCGCTTTGCAGCATTTCGGGGAAGTTTTTGCTATTGGCGTACCAACGTGAGGACCAGTTTTTTTGGACACTCAGACGGAAACCAATTGGATGAATTTTTTGACCCATGATTATCCCTTAGTTACCGACAGTCACATGGATGTGACAGGTTGGTTTAATAATACGCCCAGCGCGACCCTTTGCACGAGCACGAATACGTTTAAACACAATGCCTTTGTCAACATAGATTGAAGTTACCTTCAATTCATCGATATCGGCGCCATTATTATGTTCAGCATTGGCAATTGCAGATTCCACAACTTTTTTAATCACTTCTGCACCTTTTTTAGGTGTGAAATTTAAAATGTTAAGTGCATGGTCTACTTTTTTGCCACGAACAAGGTCAGCCACCAAACGCGCTTTTTGCGGAGAGAGGTGAACACCTTTTAAGATTGCAGTTACTTGCATCATTAGCCTCTATTTCTTCGCTTTTCTATCAGCCGCATGGCCTTTGAATGTGCGCGTTAACGCAAATTCACCGAGCTTGTGACCAACCATGTTTTCAGAAATCAACACTGGAATGTGTTGCTTACCATTATGCACAGCGATGGTTAAACCAATAAAATCTGGCAGAATGGTTGAGCGGCGTGACCAGGTTTTAATTGGTTTACGATCGCGCGAAGCCGCTGCGGCTTCTACTTTTTTTGCCAAATGCCCATCAATGAATGGGCCTTTTTTAATTGAACGTGCCATATTAATTACCTTACATTCCTTGGACGACGACTAACGCGCATATTATCAGTACGCTTGTTGCTACGTGTACGATAACCCTTAGTTTTTACACCCCACGGGCTGACTGGATTCATACCTGCAGCTGTACGGCCTTCACCACCACCATGCGGGTGATCAATCGGATTCATCACCACACCGCGAACGGTTGGACGAACACCGCGCCAGCGCATTGCACCAGCCTTACCGATAGAACGGAGTGAGTGCTCTTCATTGCCCACTTCACCTAAAGTCGCCTTGCAATCCACATGCACGCGGCGAACTTCGCCAGAACGCAAACGTAACTGCGCATAAGCACCTTCACGTGCCAGCAACTGTACAGATGTGCCTGCTGAGCGGGCAATTTGCGCACCTTTACCAGGCTGCAACTCGATACAATGAATTGTGCTGCCGACTGGAATGTTGCGTAGCGGCAATGCATTGCCCACTTTAATTGGCGCTTCCGCACCACTGATCAATTGGGCGCCCGCAGCAATGCCGCGCGGCGCAATGATATAGCGACGCTCACCATCCGCGTAGCAAAGCAATGCAATATTAGCTGTACGATTTGGATCGTATTCAATACGCTCTACGCTCGCTGGAATGCCGTCTTTGTTACGACGGAAATCAATCACGCGATAATGTTGCTTATGACCGCCACCTTGGTGACGCGTCGTGATGCGGCCATTGTTATTACGGCCTGCATTTTTACTTTGACTTTCCAACAGCGGTGCGTGTGGCTTGCCTTTATACAAATCCGGTGTAACAACTTTCAATACACCACGACGGCCGGGGGAAGTTGGTTTGACTTTTACTAATGCCATATCTTCTCTCCTTATTCGCCCGCTGCGAAGTTAATTTCTTGGCCTGGCTTCAAGCTGACATAAGCTTTTTTCCAGTCGTTACGTTTACCGACACGTTTGCCAGCACGCTTTACTTTGCCGCCTACGTTAATCACTGCAACTTTATCAACTTCAACCTTGAATACAAGCTCAACCGCCGCCTTGATTTCTGGTTTGGTTGCATCGGTACGCACTTTGAAAGCGATTTGCTGATGCTTATCAGCAATGTAAGTTGCTTTTTCAGTAATTTGCGGTGCAAGAATAACCTGTAGCAAACGATCTTGAGTCTTAGTAATAGCGCTCATCATGCTAACATCTCCTCAAGTTTCTTTACTGCACCAGCAGTTGCCAGCACTTTTGGGAAACGCACCAGACTCACTGGATCCGCATATTGCGCTTCCACTACCATCACATTGGTCAAGTTGCGTGAAGAAAGATACAAATTCTCATCAAATCCATCTGTCAGCAACAACACGCCATCCGCATATCCCAAGCCATTGATTTTTTCTACAAACTGCTTGGTTTTTGGCGTTTCCACCTTAAATTCTTCTACCACGGCAATACGCTCTTGACGCACTAGTTCAGATAAAATCGTTTGCATGCCAGCACGGTAAGCCTTACGGTTTACTTTATGACTGAAATTTTCGTTAGGTGAATTTGGGAAAGCGCGACCGCCTCCACGCCAGATTGGGCTTGATGTCATACCTGCACGTGCATTACCAGTACCCTTTTGAGCATATGGCTTATGTGTAGTATGCGCTACATTATCACGGCCTTTTTGTGCGCGTGTCGCAGTACGGGCGTTCGCCATGTATGCGACAACCACTTGATGCACTAAAGCTTCGTTGAATTCGCGACCAAAAGTCACATCAGAAACAGCAACGCCTTTTTTAGCGGCTTTACCATTCTTATCGATTAATTTGAGTTCCATGATTTAGCCCCTCACTTTCTGGAGCTTGGCTTTAATAGCAGGACGCACAACGACGTTGCCGCCTTTAGAGCCTGGGATTGCGCCTTTGATCAAAAGCAGGTTACGTTCAGCATCTACGCGCACAATTTCCAGATTTTGCGTAGTTACCTTAACATCGCCCAAATGACCAGGCATGCGCTTACCAGGGAATACTCGACCCGGATCCTGCGCCATACCGATTGAGCCAGGCACGTTGTGTGAGCGCGAGTTACCATGCGATGCGCGGTTAGAGCTAAAATGGTGGCGTTTAATGGCGCCAGCAAAACCCTTACCGATCGAGGTGCCTGTTACATCCACCAACTGACCTGCTGAGAAAATTTCCACTGTGACATTACCGCCAACCTGGTAGTTGCCTAGCACATCAGCAGAAACACTGAATTCTTTGATACCAGCACCTGCAGCAACGCCCGCTTTGGCATAATGCCCAGTAAGCGCTTTGTTGATGCGGCTAGTACGACGTTCGCCGTGAGCAACCTGAAGGCCTGTATAGCCATCGCTCGCGACAGTCTTGATCTGTGTCACACGGTTAGGAACGACTTCCAGCACGGTTACCGGGATGCTTGCGCCATCTTCAGTAAACACGCGGGTCATGCCCACCTTGCGACCAATAAGCCCTAAGCTCATGATCGTATCCTTATTTTTAGTTAAAAAAGTCGATTACAATTGACCGACTTCTATGAAAGAGCGCGGATTATACCGAACTCACAATTTTTTTACAACACCTTATTATAACTTAATCTCGACATCCACGCCTGCTGGCAAATCCAGCTTCATTAAAGCATCCACTGTTTTATCAGTTGGATCAACAATATCCATCAAACGTTGGTGCGTGCGAATCTCAAACTGGTCGCGCGATGTCTTGTTCACATGCGGCGAACGCAAAATATCAAAGCGTTCAATGCGTGTTGGCAATGGCACCGGGCCTTTAACTACTGCGCCTGTACGCTTTGCTGTTTCTACGATTTCTTGAGCAGATTGATCAATCAAGCGATAATCAAATGCTTTCAAGCGAATACGAATTTTTTGAGCTGCCATTTACTTTTCCTTTAAAGAGCGAAACGGCAGACTTGAAGCCTGCCGTCATTTTAATTACTATTCAATAATCTTAGCGACCACACCGGCACCAACAGTACGGCCACCTTCACGAATCGCGAAGCGTAAGCCTTCTTCCATCGCGATTGGCGCAATCAGGGTCACAGTGATGGAGACGTTGTCGCCCGGCATTACCATTTCGGTACCTGCTGGCAACTCTACCGCACCGGTTACGTCTGTGGTGCGGAAGTAGAATTGCGGACGGTAGCCCTGGAAGAATGGCGTATGACGGCCGCCTTCGTCTTTACCCAGCACGTAGATTTCTGCCGTGAATTTGGTGTGCGGTTTGATAGAGCCGGATTTGGCCAACACTTGACCGCGTTCCACTTCTTCACGCTTGGTACCGCGCAGCAGCACACCGACGTTGTCGCCGGCTTGACCTTGGTCGAGCAGTTTGCGGAACATTTCCACACCAGTACAGGTGGTTTTGAGAGTTGGCTTGATGCCGACGATTTCGATCTCGTCACCGACTTTCACAATACCACGTTCAATACGGCCGGTCACTACGGTGCCACGGCCAGAGATGGAGAATACGTCTTCTACCGGCATCAGGAAGGTGCCATCAATGGCACGTTCCGGCATAGGGATGTAGCTGTCCAGCGCTTCGGCTAAACGGAGGATGGAAGGTTCGCCGTATTCTGACTGGTCACCTTCTAGCGCGAGTTTGGCTGAGCCAATCACGATCGGGGTGTCGTCGCCCGGGAAGTCGTATTTGCTGAGCAGTTCACGCACTTCCATTTCAACAAGTTCGAGCAGTTCTTTGTCGTCCACCATGTCGGCTTTGTTGAGGAATACTACAATGTAAGGCACACCAACTTGACGTGCCAACAGGATGTGCTCACGTGTTTGCGGCATTGGGCCGTCAGCAGCAGAACATACCAGGATGGCGCCGTCCATTTGTGCAGCACCGGTAATCATGTTCTTCACATAGTCGGCGTGGCCCGGGCAGTCAACGTGGGCGTAGTGACGGGTGGCTGTCTCATATTCCACGTGGGCGGTGTTGATGGTGATGCCGCGCGCTTTTTCTTCTGGCGCCGCGTCAATCTGGTCATACGCCTTGGCTTCGCCGCCGTATTTCTTTGACAGAATGGTGGTGATCGCTGCCGTTAGTGTCGTCTTGCCATGATCCACGTGCCCAATCGTGCCCACGTTCACGTGCGGCTTGGTACGTTCGAATTTGCCTTTTGCCATGATTGTTTTCCTTTAAAAATTAATATTTGTAAAAAAATCAATTATTTCTTGTTCATAATGGCTTCCGCCACGTTTCTAGGTGCTTCAGTGTAATGCTTGAATTCCATACTGTAACTGGCGCGACCCTGTGACAATGAACGCACAGTCGTTGAGTATCCAAACATCTCGGCCAGCGGCACTTCTGCACGAATCACTTTGCCGGACGGACTGTCTTCCATGCCTTGAATCATACCGCGGCGTGATGATAAGTCACCCATCACATCGCCCATGTAGTCCTCAGGCGTTTCCACTTCTACCGCCATCATCGGCTCAAGCAAGACTGGGTCGGCCTTACGCATGCCGTCTTTAAAGCCAATTGAGGCAGCCATTTTGAAAGCATTTTCATTGGAGTCAACATCATGGTAGGAACCATCAAACAAGGTCACTTTGACATCAACCACGGGAAAGCCCGCTAAAACACCAGATGGAATGGTTTCGCGTAAACCTTTTTCAACCGCAGGAATAAACTCGCGTGGCACTGTACCGCCCTTAATCGCATCCACAAATTCAAAGCCTTTACCCGCTTCATTTGGCTCCATTTTTAGCCATACATGACCATATTGACCTTTACCGCCAGATTGCTTAACGAACTTGCCTTCAACTTCAACAGGTTTCTTAATCGCTTCGCGGTAAGCCACTTGTGGCGCGCCTACGTTAGCTTCAACGCCAAATTCGCGCTTCATACGATCCACCAGAATCTCCAAGTGCAATTCACCCATTCCGGAAATAATGGTCTGATTGGTTTCTTCATCGGTCTTAACGCGGAAAGATGGATCTTCTTGTGCCAGACGGTTGAGTGCAATACCCATTTTTTCTTGGTCAGCCTTAGTTTTTGGCTCGACCGCCACGTGAATGACCGGCTCTGGGAATATCATGCGCTCCAAGATAATCTCGGTATTTAGCGCACATAAAGTATCGCCTGTAGTGGCCTCTTTCAAACCAACCGCAGCTGCAATATCACCTGCGCGCACCTCTTCAATCGGCACACGATTATTTGCATGCATTTGTACGATACGGCCAATACGCTCTTTCTTACCTTTAATCGGGTTGTAAACCGTATCGCCTGCATTAATCACACCAGAATACACGCGGAAGAAAATGAGCTGCCCGACAAATGGGTCTGTCATGATTTTGAAAGCCAAAGCTGAGAATTTTTCATCATCAGAAGCTTTCAGGAAAATTTCCTTACCATCTTCATCTTCTGCACGCGTTGGTGGAATGTCGGTTGGCGCCGGCATTAGCTCAACGACTTTGTCCAGCATGGCTTGTACGCCTTTATTCTTAAAGGCTGAACCACACATCATCGGCACGATTTCTGAAGCAATAGTACGAGTACGCAAACCTAAAAGAATGTCAGCCTCTGACAGTTCACCCTCTACAAGGTATTTATTCATCAGCTCTTCATTGGCTTCAGCAGCTGCTTCCACCATGTTTTCACGCCATTTGTCGCACTCAGCTTTTAAGTCGGCAGGAATGTCACGGTAATCAAATTTCATGCCTTGAGATGCTTCATCCCAATAAATAGCTTTCATTTTGATTAAATCAACAACGCCTTCGAATTTCTCTTCAGCACCGATAGGCACTTGCAAGGGAATTGGATTAGCTTTTAGACGTGCACGCATTTGATCGTACACCTTGAAGAAGTTAGCGCCGGCGCGGTCCATCTTGTTGACGAATGCTAAACGCGGCACTTTGTATTTGTTGGCCTGACGCCACACAGTTTCTGATTGTGGCTGTACACCGCCCACCGCACAGTACACCATACACGCACCGTCCAGCACGCGCATTGAACGCTCTACCTCAATGGTAAAATCAACGTGGCCAGGGGTATCGATAATGTTGATACGGTGCTGATCGAATTGATTGGCCATACCTTTCCAAAAGCAGGTAGTGGCCGCAGAAGTAATGGTGATGCCGCGCTCTTGCTCCTGCTCCATCCAGTCCATGGTGGCTGCGCCATCATGCACTTCACCAATTTTATGGTTTACGCCTGTGTAATAGAGAATACGCTCTGTTGTCGTTGTTTTACCAGCGTCAATGTGCGCAGAAATACCAATGTTACGGTAGCGTTCAATAGGGGTTATACGAGCCACAATACTTTACCTTTGCTATCAATTCAATCTTAAATTCTTAAAGAGCGAAAAAACTAAAAAACCAATTAGAAACCTAATTAAAATCTAAAGTGCGAAAATGCCTTATTCGCTTCAGCCATACGGTGCACTTCTTCACGTTTCTTCATCGCTGAACCACGACCTTCAGAGGCCTCTACCAATTCAGCCGCTAAACGCAAGCCCATTGATTTTTCACCACGTTTACGTGCCGCATCGCGCAACCAGCGCATCGCTAAAGCGCTACGGCGGCTTGGACGCACTTCAACCGGCACCTGATAGTTAGCACCACCCACACGGCGGCTTTTCACTTCCACCAACGGACGCAAGTTAGTCAATGCAGTCGTAAACACTTCTAACGCATCTTTACCGCTTTTCGCAGTCACTTGATCAAATGCACCGTACAAAATGCGCTCTGCAACTGATTTTTTACCCCCGGTCATCAGCACGTTTACAAACTTGGAAACCTCTTGGCTTCCGAATTTTGGATCCGGCAAAATGTTGCGCTTGGGAACTTCTCTACGTCTTGGCATAATATTCTCAACTCTCTCTATATGTTTTTGCTGGCAACAGCTCTAGCAAGGCATTTCAGCCGCTTAAACTACACTTAAAGTAGCCAACTACTTGGCTGCTTTACCTTCTTTAGGACGCTTAGCGCCATATTTTGAACGTGATTGCTTACGATCTTTCACGCCAGCAGTATCCAAGCTGCCACGCACCATGTGGTAACGCACGCCCGGCAAGTCCTTTACACGGCCGCCGCGTAGTAACACCACGCTATGTTCTTGCAGGTTATGGCCTTCGCCGCCGATATAACTAATCACTTCGTAGCCATTGGTCAAGCGCACCTTTGCTACTTTACGTAGCGCAGAGTTTGGTTTTTTAGGGGTTGTGGTATACACACGCGTGCAAACACCACGCTTTTGTGGACAAGCTTCAAGTGCAGGCACTTTGCTTTTAGTAACCACTTTAACGCGTGGTTTGCGAACTAACTGGTTGATGGTTGGCATTGCCTATAACCTCTACAAAAAATATTGGCCCCATTGATGACAATAAGGCTATTCTGAAAAACCAAGCATTCTATTTAGCGCAGACAAATGTGTCAAGAGTTAAATAACTCTTAACACATTGTCGGCACAAATAATTCACTCGGCAGGTGTTTCTACAACGGTTACTTCTGCTGGTGCTTCCATGGCTTCAGAGCCGGCATTCGCTTCTAAGCTACCCGATTCAGCATCAGTAAATAACGCTTCAGCTGCCGCAGCATGAGCTGATGGCGCTGATGGTGTTAGTGCAGCAACCGCGGCACGCTTGCGCGTCTCATGATAAGCCAAGCCCGTACCTGCTGGAATCAGGCGGCCCACAATGACGTTTTCTTTCAAACCGCGCAATTCGTCGCGCTTGCCTAAAATTGCTGCTTCAGTCAGCACACGCGTGGTTTCCTGGAACGATGCCGCTGAAATAAACGAATCTGTCGACAAGGACGCCTTGGTAATACCAAGCAACACATACTCGAACTCAGCAGGACGTTTGTCCTGTGCTACCACGCGTTCATTTTCAGCCAGTACATCCGCACGTTCCACCTGCTCGCCTTGAATAAAGCTGGTATCGCCGGCATCGGTAATGCGTACGCGACGCAACATTTGACGCACATTCACTTCGATATGCTTATCATTGATCTTAACGCCTTGCAGACGGTACACGTCCTGCACTTCGTCAATGACATAACGCGCCAATGCTTCACGGCCTTGCAGACGTAAAATGTCCTGCGGATCAGCCGGACCGTCGACAATCGTTTCACCTTTAGTCACTACCTGGCCATCATGCGCGGTCACATGCTTGTCTTTAGGAATCAGGAACTCGCTCGCGTTGCCATCTAAATCAGTAATCACCAGACGTTGCTTGCCTTTGGTGTCTTTACCGAAGGAAACAGTACCGGTAGTTTCTGCGAGCATACCTGCATCTTTTGGTGAGCGCGCTTCAAACAGCTCAGCCACACGCGGTAAACCGCCGGTAATGTCACGGGTTTTGGATGACTCTTGCGGAATACGCGCAATCACTTCGCCCACACCGACTTCCTGACCATCTTTCACCGTAATAATGCAACCCAGCTGGAACGTCACGTTAACTGATTGATCACCACCCGCGATTTTCACTTCGTTGCCACTAGCGTCCAGCAGTTTAATTTGCGGGCGCAGGCCTTTGGTCTGGCCTGCACGCTGTTTGGGATCGATCACCACCAAGGATGACAAGCCAGTGACATCATCGATTTGCTTGGCAACGGTAATGCCTTCTTCTACGTTTTCAAACTTGACCTGACCTGCATACTCAGTAATGATGGGACGCGTATGCGGATCCCATGTAGCAAGCGCTTGACCCGCTTTGACGACCTTACCATCCATTACCGTCAATGTTGCGCCGTATGGCACTTTATGGCGCTCACGCTCACGGCCATTATCATCTGCAATAATCACTTCTCCGTTACGTGAAATCACAATTTGCTCATTGCGTGAATTAGTGACATATCGCATGGTAGAGGTAAAGCTCAAGACGCCGTTCGATTTGCTTTCTACCTGGCTCACAGAGGCCGCGCGCGACACCGCACCACCAATGTGGAAGGTACGCATGGTCAGTTGAGTACCAGGCTCACCGATCGATTGTGCCGCAATCACGCCAACTGCCTCGCCCATGCTAATGAGTTTGCCGCGACCCAGGTCACGACCATAACAGGTTGCGCAAATGCCGTAACGTGTATCGCAAGTCAATGCGGTACGCACTTTCACTTCATCGATACCCAGTGCGTCGATTTTTTCAACTTCATCTTCGCCCAGCAACGTACCTGCCGGATATATCACCTCCTGCGTTTCCGGGTGGATCACATCCAGTGCAGCAGTGCGGCCTAAAATACGGTCATGCAAAGGCTCAACTACTTCGCCACCTTTAACCAGGGCTTTAGTTACCAAGCCATCGCTGGTGCCGCAATCCTGCTCGGTTACTACCAAGTCTTGTGTTACGTCCACCAGGCGACGTGTCAGATATCCGGAGTTCGCTGTTTTCAGCGCGGTATCAGCCAGACCCTTACGCGCACCGTGAGTTGAAATAAAGTATTGCAACACGTTCAAGCCATCACGGAAGTTCGCAGTAATCGGCGTTTCAATAATGGAACCATCCGGTTTCGCCATCAAGCCGCGCATACCTGCCAACTGACGCACCTGCGCTGCAGAGCCCCGCGCGCCGGAGTCCGCCATCATGTAAATCGCATTGAACGACTCTTGTTTCAGGGCTTTACCATCCTTATCTTTGGCCTGTTTGCCATCCGCATCCAGCACAGCCTCTTCACGCAACTGTTTCATCATGGCATCCGCCACTTTGTCCCCTGCGCGGCCCCAGATATCCACCACCTTGTTATAGCGCTCACCTTGCGTCACCAGGCCGGAAACATACTGGTCTTCAATTTCTTTCACTTCGGCTTCTGCCGCGCCAATCAGCGCGCCTTTTTCCGGCGGAACCAGCATGTCGTTGATCGAAATGGAAATACCCGCTTTAGTTGCATATGAATAACCTGTATACATCAATTTATCAGCAAAAATCACCGTTTCGCGAATTCCCACTTTACGGAACGAAGCATTGATCAGTTTTGAAATTTCCTTCTTTTTCAAAGCCTTGTCAATCAAGCTGAATGGCAGGCCTGCTGGCAGAATTTCTGACAGTAAGGCACGACCGACGGTAGTTTCGTAACGTGTCGTTTTCTCAGTTTTATTGCCTTCAATATCCAGTTCGTATTCTTTAATACGCACGGTAATTTTGGCATGCAGATCAATCATGTTCTGATCGAACACACGCTGCACCTCTTTCACATCGCTAAAACGCATGCCTTCGCCGCGTGCAGCCACTTTGTCGCGCGTCATGTAGTACAAGCCCAACACGATATCTTGTGATGGCACAATGATTGGCTCACCGTTGGCTGGGGATAACACGTTATTAGAAGCCAGCATCAAAGTACGCGCTTCCATTTGCGCTTCTAGGCTCAATGGCACGTGCACCGCCATCTGGTCACCGTCAAAGTCGGCGTTGAATGCCGCGCAAACCAGCGGATGCAACTGAATGGCTTTACCTTCAATCAGGATAGGCTCAAATGCCTGGATACCCAAGCGGTGCAAGGTAGGTGCACGGTTCAACAGCACCGGATGTTCGCGGATAACGTCCTCGAGAATATCCCAAACCTCTGGACCTTCCTCTTCCACTTTTTTCTTGGCGGCTTTAATCGTAGTCGCTAAGCCCAATACTTCAAGTTTGTGGAAAATAAATGGTTTGAATAATTCCAAAGCCATTTTTTTCGGCAAACCGCATTGATGCAATTTTAAGGTAGGCCCAACCACAATCACGGAACGACCAGAGTAGTCCACGCGCTTGCCAAGCAAGTTCTGACGGAAGCGACCGCCTTTACCTTTAATCATGTCTGCCAGCGATTTCAATGGACGCTTGTTGGCGCCTGTCATCACTTTGCCGCGACGGCCGTTGTCCAGCAACGAATCCACCGCCTCTTGCAGCATACGTTTTTCATTCCGCACGATGATTTCTGGCGCTTTTAGCTCCAACAATCTTTTGAGACGGTTGTTACGGTTAATTACGCGACGATACAAATCGTTCAAATCTGAAGTCGCAAAACGGCCGCCATCCAACGGTACCAATGGACGCAGTTCAGGTGGCAATACTGGCAGGATTTCAAGAATCATCCACTCTGGTTTAATGCCAGATTTTTGGAAGGCTTCAAGCACTTTAAGGCGCTTAGCGATCTTCTTGATTTTGGCTTCTGAGCCTGTGTCGCCTAAATCCCGGCGCAAGACTTCAATCTCGTTATGAATGTCCATGGTACGCAATAATTCACGCACCGCTTCTGCACCCATGACCGCATTGAATTCGTCACCGTATTCCTCGACCTTGGCCAGGTAGTCATCTTCTGTCAGCAACTGGCCGCGGGTAAGCGGCGTCATACCGGGATCCACCACGATAAATGCCTCGAAGTACAGCACGCGTTCGATGTCACGCAAGGCAATATCCAGCACCATGCCTAAACGGCTTGGCAAGCTTTTCAGGAACCAGATGTGCGCGACCGGACTGGCCAGTTCGATATGTCCCATGCGCTCGCGGCGCACTTTAGACAACGTGACTTCCACACCGCACTTTTCACAGATAACACCGCGATGTTTCAGGCGTTTGTATTTGCCACACAAACACTCGTAATCCTTGATTGGGCCAAAGATTTTTGAGCAGAACAAGCCGTCACGTTCGGGCTTGAAAGTACGGTAGTTAATGGTTTCTGGCTTCTTCACTTCGCCATATGACCATGAACGGATTTTTTCAGGTGAAGCGAGCGCGATTTTAATCGCGTCAAACTCTTCTTCTTTGGTTACCTGTTTAAATAAGTCTAATAGAGCTTTCATGTGAATTCTCTCCTTAATTTCTGTCTAGGTCGATGTCGATAGCGAGCGAGCGAATTTCTTTCACCAACACGTTAAACGACTCTGGCATGCCAGCATCGATTTTGTGTTCGCCTTTAACAATATTTTCATACACTTTGGTACGGCCGTTCACGTCATCCGACTTCACTGTGAGCATTTCTTGCAGGGTGTAAGCTGCGCCATAAGCTTCAAGGGCCCACACCTCCATCTCACCGAAACGTTGACCACCGAATTGCGCCTTACCGCCCAATGGCTGCTGCGTCACCAATGAGTATGGACCCGTTGAACGCGCGTGCATCTTGTCATCCACCAAGTGATGCAGTTTCAACACGTGCATATAACCCACAGTCACAGGGCGCTCAAATGCCTCGCCCGTGCGGCCATCGAATAATTTCACCTGTGTCTTGCCTGCAGAGAATTGCAATTGTTTGGTACGCGCATCGTTATCAGGGAAAGCCAAGTCCAGCATCGCTTTAATATCAGATTCTGCCGCGCCGTCAAACACGGGGGTCGCAAACGGCACGCCGTCTTGTAAATTGCGTGCTAATTCCAGTACTTCACTGTCTGTGTAAGACTTGATGTCTTCTTTTTTGCCAGTGCTGTCGTTGTAGATCTGCTCCAAGAATTTGCGGATTTCCGCCACTTTCACTTCTGACTCAAGCATTTCCTGAATACGCAAGCCAAGCCCTTTAGCAGCCCATCCCAAATGCACTTCCAGAATCTGACCAATGTTCATCCGTGATGGCACGCCCAGCGGGTTCAGCACGATGTCCATTGGCGTACCATCTGCCATGTGCGGCATGTCTTCCACCGGCACGATCTTAGAAATCACACCTTTATTACCGTGACGGCCTGCCATTTTGTCGCCAGGCTGGATACGACGTTTTACAGCCAAGTAAACTTTGACCATTTTTTGTACGCCTGGCGGCAATTCGTCGCCTTGCGTCAATTTACGTTTTTTCTCGTCAAACTTACTATCAAAGCCTACTCGCGCTTGGCTTAGACTATCTTTTAATTGCTCCAGTTGGCGTGCAGCTTCTTCGTCACTCAAACGAATGTCAAACCAATCGTAGCGACCGACAGAATCCAAATATTGAGCGCTTAAAGTTTCGCCTTTTTTCAGCTTGTTAGGACCGCCAGTGGCTACCTTACCTTCCAGCAGACGGCGGATACGGCCAAACGTATCATCTTCTACGATGCGCATCTGGTCAGCCAGATCCTGTTTGTAATGCGCAAGCTGGTCATCAATAATCTGCTGCGCACGCGCATCACGATCGATACCTTCGCGCGTGAATACCTGCACATCAATCACGGTACCACTCATGCCTGAAGGCACGCGCAATGACGTATCTTTCACGTCTGAAGCTTTTTCACCAAAAATCGCGCGCAGCAATTTTTCTTCTGGCGTCAGTTGCGTTTCACCTTTCGGTGTCACTTTACCCACCAACACATCGCCCGCCTCGACCTCTGCACCAATGTAAATAATGCCAGACTCATCCAGACGACCCAGCATGCGCTCGCTTAAATTAGAGATATCTTGTGTAATCTCTTCAGCGCCCAGCTTGGTATCGCGCGCCACTACCGATAATTCTTCGATATGGATTGAGGTATAGCGGTCATCCGCCACTACGCGTTCTGAAATCAAAATCGAGTCTTCGTAGTTATAGCCATTCCATGGCATAAAGCCTACCAGCATGTTCTGACCAAGCGCCAGCTCGCCCATGTCGGTCGAAGCACCATCGGCAATAATGTCGCCTCGTTGCAGACTGTCGCCCACTTTAACCAGCGGACGCTGGTTGATGTTGGTATTTTGATTGGAACGTGTGTATTTAGTGAGGTTGTAAATATCCACACCCACTTCGCCGGCTTTGGCCTCATCATCGTTCACGCGAACCACAATACGTCCAGAGTCCACGTAATCCACCACACCGCCACGACGCGCTTGCACCGTTGTACCGGAGTCAATCGCCACGGTGCGCTCAATACCTGTACCTACTACAGCTTTTTCTGCACGCAGGCATGGTACTGCCTGGCGCTGCATGTTGGCGCCCATCAATGCGCGGTTCGCGTCATCGTGCTCCAGGAATGGAATCAGCGAAGCTGCAACCGACACGATCTGACTTGGTGCTACGTCCATATATTGCACACGCTCAGGCTGTGTCATGGTGAATTCGTTATGATAGCGTGAAGAAATCAGGTCTTCTTTGAACAAGCCCTTGGTATCCAGCTCCGTATTGGCTTGCGCAATCATGAACTGGCTTTCCTCGATCGCAGACAGATAATCAATCGTGTCTGAAACCTTGTTGCCTTCAACGCGGCGATATGGCGTTTCCAGGAAACCGTATTGATTGGTGCGCGCAAACAAGGCTAACGAGTTAATCAGACCAATGTTCGGGCCTTCCGGCGTTTCAATCGGACACACACGTCCATAGTGAGTTGAGTGTACGTCACGTACCTCAAAGCCTGCACGCTCGCGTGTTAGACCGCCTGGACCTAATGCAGAAATACGACGTTTGTGCGTAATTTCTGAAAGTGGATTGGTTTGATCCATAAACTGTGAGAGTTGACTTGAGCCAAAAAATTCACGAATCGCACTAGAAACTGGTTTCGCATTGATTAAATCATGTGGCATCAAATTATCAGATTCGGCCTGGCTCAAACGTTCTTTCACCGCACGCTCTACGCGCACTAAACCGGCACGGAATTGATTCTCGGCCAATTCGCCAACTGAGCGAATACGGCGGTTACCCAAATGGTCAATGTCATCGATCTCACCACGGCCATTGCGCAACTCAAGCAGCACACCAATTACAGACAATATGTCATCATTCGACAACACGTTTGCGCCTTGATCAGCTTGTGCACCAACACGCTCGTAGAACTTGCGCATCCAATTAGCGCTGCGTTCTTCTTGTTTAGCCGGATAGGCGCGGCGGTTGAATTTCATGCGGCCAACCACAGATAAATCGTAGCGATCTTCATTAAAGAACAAGCCGTTAAATAAAGCTTCTACGGCCTCCTCTGTCGGCGGCTCGCCTGGGCGCATCATGCGGTAAATAGCCACGCGCGCACTATACTGGTCCGGGATTTCATCAATACGCAGGGTTTGCGAAATAAAATCACCATGATCCAGATCATTGGTGTAAAGCGTGTTGATTTGACTTACTTTCGCTTCAATTAACTTTTCGATTAAGGTTTCGGTAATTTCATCGTTGGCATTTGCGATGATTTCGCCGGTTTCTTTATCAACAATATTACTTGCTAGCGCACGACCCATAATAAAATCGGTCGGCACTGTAATTTTAGTCACACCCGCTTTTTCAATATCACGGATATGTTTGACCGTGATGCGCTTATCTTTAGCCACCAGCACATTGCCGGCTTTATCCGTAATATCAAACTTGGCCACCTCGCCACGCAGGCGATCCGCCACCAGCTCAAACTCCACGCCTTTAGGGCCGATATGGAATGTATCGGTATCGTTAAAAGTCTCCAGAATTTGTTCCGGAGTATAGCCTAACGCCTTCAACAAAATCGTCACCGGCATTTTGCGGCGACGATCAACACGGAAATACAAGTAATCTTTAGGATCAAATTCGAAATCCAGCCATGAGCCACGGTAAGGAATAATCCGTGCTGAAAACAGCAGTTTGCCGGATGAGTGTGTTTTACCACGGTCGTGCTCAAAAAACACGCCCGGACTGCGATGCAATTGCGAAACGATGACACGCTCGGTGCCGTTAATCACAAATGAGCCGTTTTCAGTCATCAGCGGCAATTCGCCCATGTACACTTCTTGCTCTTTTACCTCTTTCACTGTGGGCTTGGAAGCCTCTTTATCCATGATCGTCAAACGCACTTTTACGCGCAGTGGCGCCGCATAGGTCAAGCCGCGCTGCTGACACTCTTTTACATCAAACGGCTCACTGCCCAACTGATAGCTCACATAATCCAAACGTGCGTTGCCAGAATGGCTGACAATTGGGAATACTGAACTGAAAGTCGATTCCAAACCATCATTTGTGCGTTTGTCTGCCGGGATATCTGCTTGTAAAAAAGCCTTGTAAGATTCAAGCTGCATCGCGAGCAAGTATGGTACTTCTTGCACACTTTCGCGTTTGGCAAAACTCTTACGAATGCGTTTTTTTTCGGTAAAGGAATAGCTCATAGCGTCTCCTGATATTTTGAGGGTAGAAGACAAAACACTTTTCATCCACTGCAATGTTTTGATTTCTAACATCAAAGATTTCTCATCTTTAAAGTTAAAAAAGTTACAATTTGTTACAAATAGTGCAATCTACAAACGGCGAAGGCTGACGGTCTCCCGTCAGCCCAGCCACATTCAAATGAATGAATTATTTGATTTCGCCAGTTGCACCGGCTTCAATCAATTTTTTCAGTGCTGCATCAGCATCAGCTTTGTTTACGCCTTCTTTAATGGCTTTTGGTGCGCCATCAACTAAGTCTTTTGCTTCTTTCAAGCCAAGCGCAGTCAGTTCGCGAACGGCTTTAATCACGTTCACTTTCTGATCGCCTGCTGACAACAGAATAACGTTGAATTCAGTTTGCTCAGCCGCAGCAGCTGGAGCCGCTCCACCTGCTGCCGCACCTGCCGCTACTGCTACTGCCGCAGCTGATACGCCAAATTTTTCTTCGATTTCTTTAATCAATGCTGTTAAATCCAGCACTGACATGTTACCTACTGCATCTAAAATATCTGCATTTGAAATTGCCATTTGAATATTCCTTTAAATTAAATAATGTAGCTGATGAATTAAGCTGCCTTAGCATCACGAACTGCCGCAAGCGCACGTGCAAACTTGGTTGGCATTTCGTTGAGCGTACGCGCAAATTTGGCGAGCAATTCATCGCGGCTTAATGTAGACGCCAAGGCCTGAACACCAGCGGCATTCATCACTTGGTTTGGCATTGCGCCTGCTTTAATCACGAACTTGTCGTTTGCTTTAGCAAAGTTGTTCATCACTTTTGCCGCAGCAACTGGGTCGGCAGAAATGCCGAACACCAACGGGCCAACCATATCGTTTGCCAAAGCTGAAAATGCTGTGCCATCCACTGCACGGCGTACCAAGGTGTTTTTCAACACACGCAGGTATACACCTGATTTTCGAGCTTCTGCACGCAATACGGTCATATCCGCTACACCCATGCCACGATACTCAGCAAGAACAATTGCTTGCGCTTGTGCAACTTGTGCGCTAACTTCAGCAACTACTGCTTTTTTCTCTGTAAGATTTAGACTCAAAGTCTTTTCTCCTTCCGTTAATAAAGTGCCGCATCTTTCAACGTTGCACCGCTCACGGCGTCCTTATTCAGGCATTTCAACATATCCTGTGTCGGGTTTCGCCATCTGCGTTGGCTTCACGATGTAGAGAACAGAGGCCTGAGGACAAAAACGTCTTCCTTCACCCATCCACACACCGCTGCAATTAAATCCTTTCGGATACCAACGGTCTTTGATGCTCCTGCTGTTTTAACATTCTAAACAGCAAGCCCAAAGTTCTTGTTCTAAGCCACCCTTTTGTGGCTTAGAGTAAATCTTATGCAATACTTGTTTGATCAACACGGACGCCAGCACCCATAGTGCTAGAAACCGATATTTTCTTCAAAAACACACCTTTAGCCGAAGCCGGTTTGGCTTTAGCCAACGCATCGACCAAAGCTGCCAAGTTGCCTTGCAACTGCTCTACCGTGAAAGATGCACGACCAATCGTGCAATGCACGATACCGCCCTTGTCTGTCCTGTATTGCACTTGGCCTGCTTTTGCATTTTTAACTGCAGTCGCTGCATCTGGCGTTACCGTGCCCACTTTCGGGTTCGGCATTAAACCGCGCGGACCCAGCACCTGACCCAGCGTACCGACAATACGCATCGCATCCGGCGTAGCAATCGCCACGTCGAAATCCAGCATACCGGCTTTAACCTGCTCAGCCAAATCTTCAAAACCGACGATATCCGCACCAGCCGCTTTGGCTGCTTCAGCTTGCGCACCTTGCGCAAACACCGCCACGCGCGTGACTTTACCTGTGCCATTTGGCAGCACGATCGCGCCGCGAACGAGCTGGTCTGATTTACGCGCATCAATACCGAGGTTGATTACCGCATCTACAGATTCGTTGAATTTTGCAGTTGCGCCTTCTTTTACCAGGCTCAAAGCTTCTGGCACCGGATAAAGTTTGTTACGATCAATTTTTGCGCGGAGCGCATTAATTCTTTTAGCCATGTTATGCACCCTCCACTTCAATACCCATGCTGCGAGCGCTGCCAGCAATGGTGCGCACCGCTGCATCCATGTCTGCCGCCGTTAAATCAGGCATCTTGGTTGTTGCGATTTCTTCCGCTTGTTTGCGGGTAATTTTGCCAACTTTGTCCGTATGTGGACGTGGCGAACCTTTGTCTATTTTTGCTGCTTTTTTGATCAGAATCGTCGCTGGCGGCGTTTTCATCACAAACGTGAAGCTCTTATCAGCAAATGCTGTAATCACAACCGGAATCGGTAAGCCCGGCTCAACGCCTTGCGTTGCAGCATTGAACGCTTTACAGAATTCCATAATATTGAGACCACGCTGACCCAATGCAGGGCCTACCGGTGGGCTAGGGTTGGCTTTGCCTGCAGGAATCTGCAGCTTGATATAGCCAATGACTTTCTTTGCCATAATTTTCTCCTGTGGGTAATATCGCTTTAACTCAATAAAGCTCCCCTGTTTAATAAATACCGCTTAAAAACTTCTACTACTATTTTTTACAACTAAACTTCTTTTTCGATTTGGCTGAAATCCAGTTCCACTGGTGTCGCGCGGCCAAAAATCACCACAGAAACACGTAACTTGCTTTTCTCGTAGTTGACCTCCTCTACAGCGCCTGAGAAATCTTTGAATGGCCCATCAATCACACGCACCGACTCACCCTTTTCAAAAGTGAGTTTTTGCGTCGGGTTAGACTTGCTGTCATCCATACGCTGTAAAATGATTTCAACTTCTTTATCTTTGATCGGCGTCGGCTTTTGAGCGCTGCCGCCAATAAATGACGTGACACGCGGCGTACTTTTCACCAAGTGCCAAGTGTCGTCGGTCATGTTCATCTGCACTAGCACATAGCCAGGGTACAGGCGACGTTCTGAAATGGTTTTCTGACCACCCTTCATCTCAATTACCTCTTCAACCGGCACTAGAATTTCGCCGAATTGATCCTGCAAACCTGAACGTGCAATACGCTCCTCGATTCCTGCTTTCACGGATTTCTCCATGCCAGAAAAAGCTTGGACTGCATACCAACGCATACTCATTAAGCACTCCGTCCCATTAACCATTGCACCATATACGCGAAACCAATATCCACCACTGCCAGAAAGGCCGCCACAACCACCACCAGCACAAATACGGCAATCGCAGTCTGTATGGTTTCTTTTCTTGTCGGCCAAACGACACGTTTCGCTTCAGCAACAGATTCACCAATAAACACCAGTGCAGTTTGACCTAACGGCGTTGTCCATAGCACTGCAATAGCCGCGCCGAACCCTGCCAACATAGCAAGTATGCGCAGCACCAAGGCTTTATCTGCAAGAACATAAAAGCCAGCAATGCCAGCTGCTAACAGCAGCGCGGACAATACTAGCTTAATTTTATCAATCATATGTTGGTCTTAACTTTTCGCTCAGCCCAATCCAATCAGGCTGATATTTAATATTTGGCAGGCCAAGAGGGTCTCGAACCCCCAACCCTCGGTTTTGGAGACCGATACTCTACCAATTGAGCTATTGGCCTATTAACTTTTTATCTTACAACTGCAAAAAGCTACGCTGGGTTGTAAGCGTAGCTTTTGCATCATTCATGTTTATTCAATAATCTTAGCGACCACACCGGCACCAACAGTACGGCCACCTTCACGAATCGCGAAGCGTAAGCCTTCTTCCATCGCGATTGGCGCAATCAGGGTCACAGTGATGGAGACGTTGTCGCCCGGCATTACCATTTCGGTACCTGCTGGCAACTCTACCGCACCGGTTACGTCTGTGGTGCGGAAGTAGAATTGCGGACGGTAGCCCTGGAAGAATGGCGTATGACGGCCGCCTTCGTCTTTACCCAGCACGTAGATTTCTGCCGTGAATTTGGTGTGCGGTTTGATAGAGCCGGATTTGGCCAACACTTGACCGCGTTCCACTTCTTCACGCTTGGTACCGCGCAGCAGCACACCGACGTTGTCGCCGGCTTGACCTTGGTCGAGCAGTTTGCGGAACATTTCCACACCAGTACAGGTGGTTTTGAGAGTTGGCTTGATGCCGACGATTTCGATCTCGTCACCGACTTTCACAATACCACGTTCAATACGGCCGGTCACTACGGTGCCACGGCCAGAGATGGAGAATACGTCTTCTACCGGCATCAGGAAGGTGCCATCAATGGCACGTTCCGGCATAGGGATGTAGCTGTCCAGCGCTTCGGCTAAACGGAGGATGGAAGGTTCGCCGTATTCTGACTGGTCACCTTCTAGCGCGAGTTTGGCTGAGCCAATCACGATCGGGGTGTCGTCGCCCGGGAAGTCGTATTTGCTGAGCAGTTCACGCACTTCCATTTCAACAAGTTCGAGCAGTTCTTTGTCGTCCACCATGTCGGCTTTGTTGAGGAATACTACAATGTAAGGCACACCAACTTGACGTGCCAACAGGATGTGCTCACGTGTTTGCGGCATTGGGCCGTCAGCAGCAGAACATACCAGGATGGCGCCGTCCATTTGTGCAGCACCGGTAATCATGTTCTTCACATAGTCGGCGTGGCCCGGGCAGTCAACGTGGGCGTAGTGACGGGTGGCTGTCTCATATTCCACGTGGGCGGTGTTGATGGTGATGCCGCGCGCTTTTTCTTCTGGCGCCGCGTCAATCTGGTCATACGCCTTGGCTTCGCCGCCGTATTTCTTTGACAGAATGGTGGTGATCGCTGCCGTTAGTGTCGTCTTGCCATGATCCACGTGCCCAATCGTGCCCACGTTCACGTGCGGCTTGGTACGTTCGAATTTGCCTTTTGCCATTTTTAATCCTTTGCGTAATCTTTATAAAAAAATTTAATAAAATTTTATTAACTTAATTTTTAGCTTTGCCAATACTGATTGGCCAACAAGTACCACTTCTAAAAGTTTTATTTAACTTAATAAAACTTTAACACCACACCGCTTTTTAAATCAGCACCGTTTCTGGTGCCCATGGCGGGAATCGGACCCGCGACCTCTCCCTTACCAAGGGAGTGCTCTACCACTGAGCCACATGGGCTCTTACTACAAATCAAATGCCTGTCAAGCGCAATAGCTGGAGCGGGCGACGAGGCTCGAACTCGCGACATTCAGTTTGGAAAACTGAAGCTCTACCAACTGAGCTACACCCGCTTCGCGTTACGCATGCTCAATTACCGCAACCCGCTAGAACCATTATCTGCAGGCTCTTTACTGCTACATATTTATTTGGTGGAGGGGGCTGGATTCGAACCAGCGTACTCAGAGAGAACGGATTTACAGTCCGTCGCCTTTAACCACTCGGCCACCCCTCCTAACCGAACCCGCGATTATGCGTATTTTTTGACATGCTGTCAAACAAAATCGGGGCAAATACGCACAATTGTCGAAAAGCCAATTTAAATTATTGTGATTGTATGTTTTTGGAGAATGCTTGCTAGATTCTAGTGGGATTTTGGTGCCGGATGTCGGAATCGAACTGACGACCTTCGCATTACAAGTGCGCTGCTCTACCAACTGAGCTAATCCGGCGTTTTTCTAGAAGGCGTGACTATATCACTTTTTATAAATCGGCGACTAGCCCTTTTAAGAATATTTTTTACTATTTTGTTACTTTACTATTGTTAAATTTGGTTTCTTTTTTGCAGGCACTTTATCATCTGCCACCTCACTCCCAATCTCTGAAGGAGGCTTCACCGACTTAGCATTTGTATCAGCTCCATCAGAGTCAATCTGCGCACCAGTTTCAAAAAACATGCCCTGACCATTTTCACGCGCAAAAACACCTTTTACAGCACTCATCGGCACATACAAGTTCTGAGAAATGCCGCCAAAGCGCGCAGAAAACACGATCGCATCATTGTCGATATGCAAATCCTTGATGGCTGAGTAGTTAAGATTCAGCACAATCTCACCATCTTTTACATAAGCTATCGGCACCCGCGTCTGCGAATTTACAGCAACCAACAGATGAGGCGTTAAGCCGTTATCTACACACCATTCGTGAATGGCGCGTACCATGTATGGTTTAGTGGGTATTAACTCGCTCATACTTTAAAACCTCATTAATAAATTGAATATCTAAGCAAGACAAGGCGTGCGATAAAAATAATGAGGCGGTATATGTTTTTATATATAACGAGTTAATTTTTTGAAACACAACACAGTATTGCAACGATATTCAATTTATTTTCGCATTGCTTTTTCCGAAGGCGTCATCGCATCCGCATACAGTGGGCGCGAGAACAGACGTTCTGCATATTTCAGCAAGGGCGCCGCCTGATTGGGAAGGTCAATGCCATAATGACCCAAACGCCACAACAACGGCGTTACAGCCACATCCAGCATCGAATATTCATCGCCTAGCAAATAATTTTGCTTGCTAAAAATAGGCACGATCTGCGTTAAGTTATCGCGTATGGTTTTACGCGCCTTGTCAGCTTTTTCATCATCGCCGGATTCAATGTCTTTGATGTGGTCGAACAGGTCTTTTTCAAAGTTATACAAAAACAATCTTGCACGCGCACGCATGACGGGATCGGCCGGCATCAGTTGCGGATGCGGGAAACGCTCATCAATATATTCATTAATGATATTGGCCTCAGACAGCACAAGATCGCGCTCCACCAGTACAGGCACCGCACCATAAGGATTCAGCACCGCCAAATCTTCGGCTTTATTGGCAAGATCCACATCGATCACCTCAAAATCCATGCCCTTTTCAAACAGCACAATTCGGCAGCGATGGCTATAAGGATCGACTGATCCAGAGTAAAGTTTCATCATAATCGTTATTCTCTTTTAAATTAGAAATGCATTTAATGATTATTAAGTAGATTTCTATTTAATATCTTTCCAGTATGCTTTTTTGAGCTTGATCGTCAGCACTAGCAACACGCCCAGGAACAGCAGCACCCACAAGCCAACCCATTGGCGCTGCTGTTTGGCAGGCTCTGCCATAAACGCCATATAGTTAGTCAGATCAGCAACAAAAGCATCGTATTCCTCAGGATTCATCCTGCCGGGCTTAACCACTTCCAGTTGGTGCGTTTCATGATTCAACACTTGCTCGCCTTGCAACTCATACAGCACATGGGGCATAGCAACTTTATCGAACACGATATTGTTCCATCCTGATAGCGTCGTGCCGTCACGATAAAAACCACGCAGATAGGCATAAATCCAATCCGCGCCGCGCGCACGAACGGCGACCGACAAATCAGGCGGTGCGACACCAAACCACTTTTTGGCGTCTTTCGGATTCATCGCCACCTTCATCGTATCGCCGACTTTTTCGCCCGCAAACAGCAAATTGTCTTTAATTTGCTTTTCGGTCAGACCAATGTCCTGCAAACGGTTATAGCGCATGTAGTTGGCGCTATGGCAATTGAGGCAATTGTTCACAAAAGTACGCGCACCACGCTGCAACGATGCTTGATCGCTTGGATCAATCGGTGCTGCAACAGTAATTTCTGCTTCAGAAGCAAGTGCAATTAATGGTAAAAACACCAGACTTAATAATAGTTTTTTCATGATTTTAATACGTCACCCTTTCCGGTACTGGCTTGGTTTTATCTTTCGCAGTGTACCAAGGCATCAGGATGAAAAATAAGAAGTAAATGGTGGTAAAAATACGCGCAACCACGGTAGCGCGGTCTGCACCACCTAGCCAGCTACCGAACTGCCCCCACACATTTGATGGCACGGTACCCAAATACCCCAACACCAAAAAGCTCATCACGAAGGCTGCTAACCAGCGCTTGTAAAGGTTTCCGCGATAACGGATAGACTTCACCGGACTCTTGTCGAGCCAGGGCAGAAACGCGAATGCAACTACCGATAAGCCCATCGCTGCTACGCCAGGGAACTGTGAATTCAACACCGGCGGCACGGCACGCAGTATTGAATAATAGGGCGTAAAGTACCAGACAGGCGCAATATGAGCCGGCGTTTTAAGCGGATCGGCAGGAACGAAATTGTTCGCCTCCAGGAAATAACCGCCCATCTCTGGCGCAAAGAAAATGATGGCCGCAAACACGATCAGGAACACCGCCACACCCACCAGGTCTTTCACGGTGTAGTAGGGGTGAAACGGAATGCCATCCAGCGGAATGCCTGTTTTTTTGTCTTTTTTGGCTTTAATTTCCACCCCGTCCGGATTGTTGGAGCCCACTTCATGCAAGGCAATCAAATGCACCACCACCAAACCCAGCAACACCAGCGGCAACGCAATCACATGGAACGCAAAAAAACGATTCAACGTTGCATCAGACACCAAATAATCACCACGCAGCCACTCGGACAAATCCGGACCAATGAATGGGACCGCGCTAAACAGATTAACAATCACCTGCGCACCCCAGTAGGACATTTGCCCCCAAGGAAGCAGATAACCGAAGAAGGCCTCGCCCATCAGGCACAGGAAAATCGCTACACCAAACAGCCAGATCAACTCGCGGGGATTACGATACGAGCCATAAATGATGCCACGAAACATATGCAGATACACCACAACGAAGAACATGGATGCGCCTGTGGAATGCATATAGCGAATAATATTGCCGCCAAATACGTCTCGCATGATGTACTCGACCGAAGCAAATGCCAGCTCAGCATCCGGCTTATAGTGCATCGTTAAAAAGATGCCAGTCAAAATCTGCAAAACCAAAACCAACATGGCAAGAGAGCCAAAAAAGTACCAGAAATTGAAATTTTTAGGTGCGTAATATTCGGTCAGATGGTTTTTAATATTGCTGGTCAATGGAAAACGCGCATCAATCCAGCCCATAACACCTTTAGTTTGTATTTCTTTATCAGTCATGATTTACGCCTCCGCCTTTGCATCTACACCAATCAACAAGGTGGTGTCACTTAAATATTGGTGTGGAGGCACTACCAGATTAGTCGGCGCCGGCGACCCTTTAAACACGCGTCCGGCAAGGTCAAATTTAGAACCATGACACGGACAGAAGAAGCCGCCTGTCCAGTTATCGCCCATATCGCCGCCCGCCTTCAACTTTTCAGTTGGAGAACAACCTAAGTGTGTACATATACCCACCACCACGGAAATGTTTTCCTTGATTGAGCGATGCGAGTTTTTGCAATAACCCGGCTGCTGCGAAACAACCTCGCTGTTTGGATCGGAAAGCTGATCATTAAGCTTAGCGAGATCTGCCGTCATCGCATCAGTACGACTAATGATCCATACCGGCTGCCCACGCCACTCTGCCGTAATAATTGACCCAGGCTCTACCTTGCTGATATCCACCTCAACCGGTGCGCCTGCCGCCTTTGCACGCTCGCTAGGTAGCATGCTGCCCACAAACGGTACTGCGACTGCTGCCGCACCAACTGCGCCGGTACAGGCGGTTGCAGTGATTAAAAATTGTCGCTTATCTAAATCGACTTCTGAAGGCGGGTGGAATGATAACGTGCTGTTTTTGTCAATTTGGCTGTCTGACATTTGTTTCCTTTAACTTGCCCTTTTGAGGCACGACGTAACTCGGTTTACAAAACATGCGATTATACATTTTATTACATGAGAAACCAAATTTTATTTGATAAGTAATTGATATGTATCAACTAAACTGGATTGTCTACATCAATAAATTCGTGCGCTATTCCGAACATTTTCTCCAGGTGCTCACCTAACGCCCGTATCCCGTAGCGTTCTGTTGCATGGTGCCCTGCCGCGATATAAGCAACCCCTGTTTCGCGCGCCACATGCACCGTCTGTTCAGAAATCTCGCCGCTGATATACACATCCACATCGGCTGCTACCGCTTGCTCGATATAGCCCTGTGCTGCGCCCGTGCAAAACGCAACCCGCTTGACTGGCCTTGTTAAATCGCCAATCACCTGAGGTGTCCGCTTTAGCTTATGCTCGATAAGTGCAGCAAAGGCTTGTAGCGACTGCGGCTGTCTTAATTCAGCCAAAGCCAGCATGTCTTTTTCACCCGCCCAGCCTGTAAGCTCCAGTCCCAACTGTTTGGCAAGCATCACGTTGTTACCCAATTCCGAGTGCGTATCCAGTGGTAAATGGAACGTGAACAGGTTAATGTCATGCTGCAGCAAAAATTGAAGCCGTCGTTTTTTGATACCCACAATAGGCTGCGCCTCGCCACGCCAGAAATAGCCGTGATGCACCAGAATTGCATCGGCATCGGCTTTGTGTGCGGCTTGAAGCAGGTCCATGCTCGCGGTCACCCCTGTCACGATTTTGCTGATTTCACGCTTACCTTCTACCTGCAAACCGTTTGGACAGTAATCGTTGAATTGTCCAGGCCGCAGCAGTTGATCTAAATAATCACTTAAGTCATTTATTTTCATGATTTTTCACCTATACTTATACGCATTCAAATTCAATTTTTTATGTATGCAACGAATCTGGCTTATTTTTGCACAATCTGTCACCGCCTGCTTGGGCTTATTGTTTGTGCTACGTCTTTTTTATCCACATCTACTTGAAACAAAGCAAGAACCCATTGTCATCAATCAGGTGCAGCCGAGTTCCTTAGTCAGCGCGAAAGGAAGCTACAGCGATGCCGCAAAAAAAGCCATGCCTTCCGTCGTCAATATCTTTACCTCGAGCACAGTCAGCGCCCCCGGCCCACATGATCAATTCAAGGATGACCCGCTGTTTAGACATTTTTTTGGTGACCAGCTGGACAATGAAGAAGAGCAGCCCGAGAACAGCTTAGGAAGCGGCGTCATTGTTAGCGAGCAGGGCTTGATTTTAACCAACGATCATGTGGTTGCGAGCGCAGACGAAATTGAAGTGGCGCTTGCGGACGGCAGAAAGTTGTCGGCCAAAGTAGTGGGTACCGATCCTGATACGGATCTGGCCGTCTTGAAAGTCGACGCGGAAAAACTTCCGGCGATTACCTTTGCAGCTTCTGATAAACTCAATGTGGGCGACGTGGTGCTCGCCATCGGCAACCCGTTTGGTGTGGGACAAACTGTCACACAGGGCATTGTCAGCGCACTTGGGCGCAGCCATTTGGGCATTAATACTTATGAAAATTTTATTCAGACCGACGCTTCTATCAACCCTGGCAATTCTGGTGGCGCGTTGATTGATGCGGAAGGCAATCTGGTCGGCGTTAACAGCGCCATCTATTCACGCAGCGGCGGCAGCATGGGCATTGGCTTTGCTATTCCCGCAAGCATCGCAAAGCAAGTCATGGAGCAGATTGCAACCAGCGGTAGCGTCACCCGCGGCTGGATTGGCATAGAAGCACAGGACATTACCCCGGAACTGGCAGAATCGTTCAAATTGCCTCAGGCACGCGGCTCCTTGATTGCCGGCGTGCTAAAAGGCAGTCCGGCAGATTTGGCAGGGCTTAAGGCAGGGGATGTATTGCTGGCAATCAACAACAGAGAGGTCGTCGATAGCAGCGGCATGCTGAACATCATTGCCGCACTAAAACCGAATGAAAAAGCGGTACTCAGGATTGCCAGAGCAGAAAAGGAAATTAACGTAAATGTGACAGTGGGCAGACGACCCAAACCGGCAGTTGCCCGCAGATAGTTGTCAGGCTTTTATCGAATTGGGCTTGGGTTGCGTAAACTGCGCAACCATTATCCCTGCCTCATATAGCAGCCATAAGGGAACAGCGAGCATAAACTGCGAAATAATGTCGGGTGGTGTAAAAATGGCCCCTAAAACGAATGCCCCCACAATCACATAACCACGCGCTTCTTTTAATTGCGCAATGCTTACCCAGCCAAATCGCGCAATCAGCACCACCGCAATCGGCACCTCAAAAGCCAGTCCGAATGCCATAAACAGCGTCATCACGAAATCGAGATATTGTGCAATATCCGTCATTACCGCTACGCCCGCTGGCGCGCTGCCGACAATAAAGCCGAACACCACCGGGAACACGGCAAAGTAGGCAAATGCCATGCCGGTTAAAAATAAAACGCTGCTGGCAACAATGACTGGCACCATTAATTTTTTTTCGTGCGCATACAGGCCAGGGGCGACAAACGCCCAAATCTGGTACAAAGTATGCGGCAATGAAATCACAAACGCCGTCATCATCGCGACCTTCATCGGCACAAAAAATGGCGTGGTCACTGCGGTTGCAATCATTTGTCCACCCGCAGGCAGCTTAGCCAGCATGGGTGCGGCCAGTAACGCATAGATTTTGTTGGCAAACGGAAATAAGCCGATAAATACCAGCACGAAACCAAGCACGATTCGCAGCAAGCGATTGCGTAGCTCAATCAGGTGAGAAATGAACGATTCGGTCGGTGTCATCCGCAATTCACTTTGCTGAGGCTTTGACACGCTTGGGTGTTGTGGTTTTGGTTGCCTTTGTCTTGCCAGGTTTTTTAGCGGCTACAGGAGTTGCTTGAGCTGCTTCTGCTAAGGCGTTTTTAATTTCAGCAGCCTGCTCGCTCATGCCGGTTTGTGTGCTTTCGACGGATTGCTGGATTTCCTGCTGCAGTTTTTGCAATTCCTCAAAGCGCATTTCACGATTCACTTCTTCTTTTATTTGCACCATATAACGCTGCATGCGCCCTGTAAACGCACCCATGGTACGCGCTACTTTCGGCAGCTTTTCTGGCCCAATCACCAACAAAGCCACTACTGCTATTACCAGCAGTTCTGAGAAAGAAACATCAAACATAACAATTCAACTTTGCGAGCATCCGACTAGCGCCTTGTCTTGCTTAGAAATTTTAATTGTTAGCTATCTTTAGATTTTTTTGTGACTTCGCCTTCAATGGTCGTGCCGGTTTTCTCATCGCCATCCGCAGTTTGCCCGTCCTTCATGGCCTTTTTAAATTCATTCACCGCACCACCCACATCACCACCAATATTGCGCAATTTTTTGGTGCCAAATATCAACACCACGATTAACAACACAACCAACCAATGCCACCATGCTCCGATACCCATTTTGTTCTCCTAATTATATGCGTCTGGCAAACCACCGCCAAACACGTGTATATGCAAATGAAACACTTCCTGTCCACCCTCTCGGCCAGTATTGATAAGGGTTTTGAAGCCTGCCAATCCTTGTTCTTGCGCTAATTTTGGCACTAGCAACAGCATCTTTCCAAGCAAAGCCTGATGTGTTACATCGCAATCCTTCAAGCTTTCCACATGCAGTTTTGGCACAATCATAAAATGTATTTTGGCCATCGGCTTGATGTCGTTAAATGCAATGACATCATCATCCTCATAGATTTTTTTTGCAGGAATTGCGCCGCTAACAATCTTGCAAAAAATACAGTCAGCACTCATTTCTCACGGCCTTCCTTCTCAACAATTCCTGACAAACCCTCTCGCCGCGCCAATTCGTCCAAAATATCTTGCGGCTTTAAATCTGCCTTAGCCAGCATCACCAGCGTGTGAAACCACAAATCAGCTGTTTCATAAATAATCTCCTGCTTGTTGCCGCCCTTGGCGGCCAGCACGGTTTCGGTGGCTTCTTCGCCCACTTTTTTGAGGATGCTGTCCATACCTTTGGCATACAACTTAGCCACGTAAGACGAAGCCGGGTCAGCCGTTTTGCGCTGCTCCAATAGCTCCGACAATCTGTTCAGCACATCATTCATGTTTATGGATTTCAGCCTAATAAATCTCTTTGGGGTCTTTAATTACTGGCTGGTCTATCAGCCAATGACTATTTTCCAGTTTCTTAAAAAAGCAATTGTGACGCCCGGTATGACAGGCAATGCCGCCAACCTGCTCAACATGCAATAAAACTACATCCTCATCGCAATCCAAACGAATTTCATGCACCTTCTGAAAGTGCCCGGACTCTTCACCCTTATGCCACAGCTTGTTGCGTGAGCGCGACCAATACACCGCTTGCCTGGTATCATTAGTCAACTGCAAAGCCTCACGGTTCATCCAGGCAACCATCAATATTTTACCTGTGCCATGCTCCTGCGCAATCACAGGAACAAGGCCATTAGCATCCCAATTGACTTCATCCAGCCAACTCACAAGCGCACCTCAATACCACACTTCTGCATATATTCTTTCGCCTGCTGCACGGTATATTCGCCATAGTGGAAGATACTCGCCGCCAGCACCGCATCTGCGCCACCTAATTTAATTCCATCCACCAAATGCTGTAAATTGCCAACCCCGCCAGAAGCGATGAGGGGAACATCCACAGCATTTGAAATCGCACGATTCAGTGGGTTATTAAAACCAATTTTCGTTCCATCCCGATCCATGCTTGTTACCAGCAACTCGCCTGCGCCAAGGCTCACCATATATTCCGCCCATTTTACGGCGTCGAGGCCTGTTGGCTTACGGCCGCCATGCGTAAATACTTCCCATTCGAATGGCTGATTGTCTACCTTTTTCGCGTCAATGGCTACTACAATACACTGCGAGCCGAAACGGGCGGTTGCATCCTGCACCATTTTTGGATTCAATACCGCCGTGGTGTTAATGCTGACTTTGTCTGCACCGGCATTCAGCAGGCGGCGCACATCTTCCACCTCACGCACTCCGCCGCCCACGGTGAGCGGGATAAATACCTGGCTGGCCACTTCTTCAATAATATGCAGTATCAAACCGCGATTATCAGAACTGGCGGTGATATCCAGGAATGTGAGTTCGTCAGCGCCCTGGTCATCGTAACGTTTAGCAATTTCAACCGGGTCGCCGGCGTCACGCAGCTCCAGGAAATTCACGCCTTTCACAACGCGGCCATTAGTCACATCCAGGCAAGGAATAATGCGTTTTGCCAATCCCATTAGTTCAAGTCCATTAGCTCAGCTCATCGGCTAATTTTTGCGCAGCTGCAAAGTCAATCGTGCCTTCATAAATTGCGCGGCCGGTAATCGCGCCAATAATGCCTTCATGCGCTACTGCGCACAGACGTCTGACATCTTCCAGATTCGTTAAACCACCACTCGCAATCACAGGGATTGTGAGCGCCTGCGCTAATGCAACAGTGGCCTCAATATTCACGCCGGTGAGCATGCCATCGCGGCCGATATCAGTATAAACTACCGAATTGACGCCATAATCTTCAAATTTCTTGGCCAGGTCAATCACGTCATGCCCGGTAAGTTTAGACCAGCCGTCAATCGCCACTTTGCCGTCCTTGGCATCCAGGCCCACCATAATTTGCCCAGGGAAGGCATAGCAAGCCTCGTGTAGAAAGCCCGGCGTCTTCACTGCGGCAGTGCCGATAATCACATAGCTGATACCGCTGTCCAGATAGCGCTCTATGGTGTCTAAATCGCGAATCCCGCCACCCAGCTGGATAGGAATGTCGCCGCCTACCGCGCTAACAATGGATTTAATCGCGCCTTCGTTCACGGGCTTGCCCACAAATGCGCCGTTCAGATCCACCAGGTGAAGCCGTTTTCCACCAAGATCGACCCAATGCCGCGCCATGGCGCCAGGATCTTCTGAAAACACGGTGGACTCTTCCATCAGGCCTTGTTTTAAACGCACACAGTGGCCGTCTTTAAGATCGATTGCAGGGATAATAAGCATGATTGTTTTGATTAATGATGAAATACAAAAAACTGTGGTTAATAATTTTTAAGGCTTCCAGTTTACAAAGTTACTCAACAATTGCAAGCCAGCCTGTGCACTTTTTTCCACATGAAACTGGGTGGCGAAAATATTATCGCGTGCTACCGCGCTGGTAAAACGCTTGGGATACTCGGTCGCGCCCGCCGTCACTGCGCTGTTATCAGGCACTGCATAATAACTGTGCACATGATAAAACCGGGTAGCATCTTCAATGCCTGCCCATAGAGGATGCGCCTGCAGCTGGTAGACTTGATTCCAGCCCATATGCGGCACTTTAAGTTTCTCACCTTTGTCGTCGAACATTTGGTCATGCGCAAAGCGCTTTACGTTGCCCTTTATCAAGCCCAGACCTGCCGTATCACCTTCTTCGGAATGATCGAATAACAATTGCATACCAATGCAAATGCCAAAAAAAGGTTTGTTCTCGGCTGCATGGATGACAGCACTATGCAAATTGCGTGAATCCAGTTCGCGCATGCAATCCGGCATGGCGCCTTGGCCGGGGAAAATGACCCGCTCCGCCCCGTGAATCACTTTAGCATCACTGGTAACTACAACCGTTTTGCCAGAAGCCACGTGTTCAACAGCCTTAGACACCGAGCGCAAATTGCCCATCCCGTAATCAACAACCGCAATATCTACTTTTTGCATGGGAACTCGAACTTAGCGTTTATAAGCTGCCCTTGGTAGACGGCATGATGCCTGACATGCGTTCGTCATAAGTCACCGCCATGCGCAAGGCGCGGCCAAAGGCTTTGAATATCGTCTCGGATTGGTGATGTGCGTTTTGGCCTTTGAGGTTATCAATATGCAGCGTCACATTGGCATGATTCACGAACCCTTGAAAGAACTCGTGCACCAGATCGACATCAAACTCGCCAATCGCCGCACGCGTGAATTCGCAATTAAATTCCAGACCCGGCCGGCCGGACAAATCAAGCACCACACGGCTCAATGCCTCATCCAGCGGCACATAGGCGTGGCCGTAACGGTTAATGCCTTTTTTGTCGCCTATCGCTTTAGTAAAAGCCTGGCCCAGGGTAATGCCGATGTCTTCAACAGTGTGATGCGCATCAATGTGCAGATCGCCTTTGGCCTGCACGTTAATGTCCATCATGCCGTGACGTGCCACCTGATCAAGCATGTGATCCAAAAAACCCAAGCCGGAATTGAATTTCGATTGACCTGAACCATCGATATTGATGGAAACCGTAATTTGCGTTTCCAAAGTGTTGCGGGTAACTTCTGCTTTGCGCATATTTATCTAAACATTAAGAGAATCAATTATTTAAGGATATTTTAACTCAAACTAGGTTGCGCGCGCACTAAATTCTTTATCTAACCCAAGGTGCAACAAAAAAGCCGACTTTCAAGTCGGCTTTTTACATCAAACAACAGTTATTATTTAGCTGCTTCAGCTGGTGCCGCTTCAGCTGGTGCCGCTTCAGCTGGTGCCGCTTCAGTTGCTGCTGGAGCAACTTGCTCTACCGCTGCTGGCTCTGCAACAGGTGCTTCATCACCTGACTTACCACCTTTAAGCAGATACAAACCAAGCAATACTGCACCTGCGATTAATACCCATGGCAGCCATTTGCCCATACCGCCAGCACTTGCATTGCTACCGCGTGCCAAACCAGTGATTTCAGCTGCCGAGGCTGCTGGATCTGCCGCGCCGTAGATCGCTGCGCCGGCAACCACAATATCAGCACCTGCATCTACCACTTGACGCACAGTTGCAGCTTTAACACCGCCCGCTACTGAAACTTTAGCGCCCGTGTTCAAACCAGTTACCATTGCCAAGTCAGCAAACGGTGTTTGACCTGCGGCTTGTTGGTCCAAGCCAGTGTGCACGCCAATGATGTGTGCGCCTAATTTAGCCACTTCCAACGTACGTGCTTTTTTGTCAGCCACATTGATCAAGTCAACTTGCGCCATTTTGCCGTATTTGTTGGCAACATCGATCACGCCTTTGATTGTGCCGATGTCAGCTGTGCCCAGCACTGTGCAGATATCTGCACCGGCCTTGTAGAACGGCTCAGCTTCGTAGAAACCAGCGTCCATTGTTTTCAAATCAACTAAGATTTTGTTGTTTGGGAATTTTGCGCGCAATGTTTTGAGTAGCTCGATACCATTGTGCTTGATGCAAGGCGTACCGATTTCCAAAATGTCTACGTGCGGAGCAACTTTGGTTGCCAGCGCGACGGTTGCGTCAAAATCTAGTGAATCTAGTGCCATTTGGGTTTGTGCCATGATGCTTCTTCCTCCGAACTCGATGTAATATTCGATTAAAAATTTAATATTTTGTAGTTGATTTAACTTTTAATTCAAACTAATTTTACAAAATATCACTGCACATTTTGTACATTCGCACATCATAACCGCAATTCATTATTTTTTTCAACAATTTAGTTGTTTTTAATGATTATTTTGGAATTACGCTTACCGTTTTAGTATTACATTTAGCGCCGCAACAAGCTGTTTAGATTGCGTATCAGTGCCGATGGTGATGCGCAAATAATTTGCTATACGCGTGGGATTCTTAAAATGCCGCACCACGATGCTTTGCTCTCGTAATTTTGCAGCTAACTCACTACCTGCTCTCGTTTTATGTTTCGCGAAAATAAAATTGGCACCTGAAGGCAATACCTCGAAATCTAATGCCTGCAAGTCACGCACCAAGACATCACGCGTGGCGATGACTTTTGTACAGGTCTCCTCAAAATAAGCTTTGTCTTGCATGGCGGCAACAGCACCAGCCTCGGCAAACCGATCGATCGGGTAAGAATTAAAACTATCTTTTACGCGAATCAGCGCTTCGATTAAATCCTGATGGCCGAGCGCATAGCCTACGCGCAAGCCTGCGAGTGAGCGCGCCTTCGACAGTGTTTGTACAACCAATAAATTAGGATAGGTATTGATGAGGTTAACAGCGGATTCCGTACCGAAATCCACATACGCCTCATCAATCACCACGACTGACTCGGTATTCACTTTCAGCAATTTCTCAATTTCTGCCAGTGCCAGTGGAACACCTGTTGGCGCATTAGGATTCGGAAAAATAATGCCCCCATTGGGCCTATCATATTCCCTCACCTCGATCTCGAAATTGACATTGAGCGGAACCGCCTCAAATTCAATGTCATACAGTCCGCAATACACTGGATAAAAACTGTAGGTAATATCGGGAAACAGAAGCGGCCTGCCGTGTTTGAGCAGCGCCTGAAACGCATGTGCCAATACCTCGTCCGAGCCATTGCCGACAAATACTTGATTGCTCTGCAAGCCGTGATATTCGCTGATTGCTGCTTTGAGCTTATCAGAATTCGGATCCGGGTAAAGGCGCAAGGTGTCTGCGGCCTCTGCCTGCAAAGCCGCGATTACCTTCGGGCTTGGCCCATAAGGATTTTCATTGGTGTTGAGCTTAATTAGATTATTGAGCTTGGGCTGCTCGCCTGGCACATAAGGCGTCAACCCACGAACTACGTCACTCCAAAACTTACTCATTTTTTAGCCGATATTCTGCGCTATGTGCGTGCGCCTGCAAACCTTCGCCATGCGCCAAGGTTGATGCAATTTTGCCTAACTTTTGCGCACCCGCTGATGACACCATGATCAGGCTGGAGCGTTTCTGGAAATCGTACACGCCCAAAGGTGAGCTAAAACGCGCCGTGCGCGAGGTCGGCAATACATGGTTTGGCCCTGCGCAATAATCACCCAGCGCCTCGCAGGTATCGCGGCCCATAAAAATGGCGCCGGCGTGCTTGATCTTTTTGCTCATTTCCAGCGGATTCTCGACTGATAACTCCAAGTGTTCCGGCGCAATGTAGTTGCTTATTTCGATTGCTTCATCCAAGTCTTTTACCAAGATAAGCGCACCACGGTTGGTAATTGAGGTGTTGATGATGCCCTTGCGCGGCATTTCCTGTACCAACTTTTGCATGCTCGCGGCCACTGCTTCCAGAAAGGCTGCGTCCGGCGAGAGCAAAATCGCCTGCGCAAGTTCGTCATGTTCTGCCTGGCTGAACAAATCCATAGCAATCCAATCCGGATTGGTCTTTCCATCGCAAATCACTAAAATCTCGGAAGGCCCGGCCACCATATCGATGCCTACCACACCGAACACTCGGCGTTTGGCGGCGGCTACATAGGCGTTGCCAGGCCCGACGATCTTATCCACTTGCGGCACGGTTTCCGTGCCATAAGCCAACGCACCTACTGCTTGCGCGCCACCGATGCAAAACACACGGTCAACGCCTGCAATCGCAGCCGCCGCCAACACCAACGCATTTTTCTCACCATTTGGTGTCGGCACGACCATGATAAGTTCAGCTACGCCCGCCACCTTTGCGGGGATTGCATTCATCAAAACGCTCGAAGGATAGGCTGCTTTGCCGCCAGGAACATATAAACCCACGCGGTCAAGTGAAGTTACCTGCTGACCAAGTAGCGTACCATCTGCTTCAGTGTAACTCCATGACTGCATCAGCTGTTTCTCATGATAGCTTTTTACACGGTCAGCGGCGGCCTGCAAAACCTCGCGCTGATTGGCTGGCAGGCCATTTAATGCAGCGGCTAACTCGGCTTTGCCAATTTCTAGTTCTGGCAGATTACTTGCGTTGGTCTTGTCAAAACGGTTGGTATATTCCAGCACCGCCGCATCACCACGCGCCTTCACGTCTTTTAAGATATTGGCCACAACCGCATCAACGCTGTCGTCCTGAGCGGTCTCAAAAGCCAGCAACGCTTTTAAATCGGCGTCAAATTGCTTGTCTTGTGTAGATAAACGTCGAATGTTCATTTTTTTATTGCGGAAGCAAATGCATCCAGGATTGGCTGTAATTGTGTTCTATTGAGCTTTAACGATGCCTGATTCACCACTAGGCGAGAGCTGATATCGCCCACCTCTTCAACCGCTTTCAGGTTGTTGGCACGCAAGGTGTTGCCCGTGCTGACCAGATCCACAATCGCATCTGCCAACCCAACCAGCGGGCCTAATTCCATTGAGCCATACAGCTTGATTAGATCCACATGCATGCCTTTAGCGGCGAAGTGCTCGCGCGCGGTTTTCACGTATTTGGTCACTACCTTAAGCCGCGCACCCTGACGGATACTGGCCTCGTAATCAAAATCATTGCGCACCGCCACCATCATTTTACATTTGGCGATTTGCAAATCCAGCGGCTGATACAGCCCATCACCACCGTGCTCATCCAGCACGTCTTTGCCGGCGATACCCAAATCGGCTGCGCCGTACTGCACATAAGTCGGCACATCCGTCGCGCGCACGATAATCAGACGCACGTCATCGCGATTGGTCGGCAGAATGAGCTTACGTGAAGATTCAGGGTCTTCGAGTGCATGGATGCCTGCCGCCGCCAGAAGAGGCGTGGTTTCTTCAAAAATCCTGCCTTTTGAGAGTGCAATCGTAATCATAGATTTCTTGGTTAAATGGCTTAATTATGCCTAGTGGCTACGGCGCACCTTTGCGCCAAGTTTGGTTAATTTCTCTTCCAACTGTTCATAACCACGGTCAAGATGATAAATACGGTCGATCACCGTTTCATCGCTGGCAACCAAGCCAGCCAGCACCAAGCCTGCCGAAGCGCGTAGATCCGTGGCCATCACATTGGCACCATCCAGTTTAATGATACCCTTTACCAGTGCTGTGTTGCCCTGCACTTCGATATTGGCCCCCATGCGCTGCAGTTCCTGCACGTGCATAAAGCGGTTTTCAAAAATCGTTTCATGTACCGTCGAAACGCCCTCTGCCACCGTATTCATGGCCATAAACTGTGCCTGCATATCTGTGGGGAAAGCTGGGTGCGGTGCAGTACGGATATTGACCGCTTTCAGCTTGCCATTGCTTTTCACTGTAATCGTATTCGCCGTGTGCGCCACCTCTGCCCCCGCTTCGCGCAGTTTCTCAATCACCGCTTCCAGCAGATCGGGGCGAGCATTGTTTAAGGTGACATTACCCCCGGTCATGGCAGCCGCCACCATGTAGGTACCCGCTTCGATACGATCACATACGATATGATGGCTCGCGCCGCTCAGGCGCTCGACGCCGTGAATGGTAATGGCATCCGTACCGGCGCCGGTAATCTTGGCGCCCATTTTATTGAGACACTCGGCCAAATCAACCACCTCAGGCTCTTTCGCGGCATTTTCCAGCACAGTAGTGCCTTGCGCCAATGCCGCTGCCATCATCAGGTTTTCAGTGCCGGTGACGGTCACCAAATCCATATAATACTTTGCGCCTTGTAAGCGGCGGTTGGGCAAATGCAAGGTGCTGGCTTGGATATAGCCGTGCGTAATATGAATCGCCGCACCCATTGCCTGCAAGCCCTTGATATGCAGATCCACCGGACGTGAACCAATCGCACATCCACCGGGCAGAGAAACCCGCGCCGTACCAAATCGTGCCAACAATGGCCCAAGTACCAGAATAGACGCACGCATGGTTTTCACCATCTCGTAAGTCGCTTCAAACGAGGCGACATCACTTGCATCCAGAGTCACGGCATCGCCATCACGCGTGACTTTCACGCCCATGGTGTCCAGCAGCTTGAGTGTGGAACTCACATCACGTAGCGCCGGTACGCCGGTTAAAGTCAGCGGCGTTTCGGCCAGCAAACCCGCGCACAAAATGGGCAATGCTGCATTTTTGGCCCCGGAAATTGTGATTTCACCATGTAGCGGCCTGCCACCTTCTATAATCAGCTTATCCAAGTTATTTGGCGCTTTCTAACAGCGTTTGCAGCTCGCCGTTTTCATACATGGCGCGCATAATATCTGCACCGCCGATAAACTCACCCTTCACATACAACTGCGGAATGGTCGGCCAATTGGCGTATTGCTTAATACCTTCGCGAATCGCCTGATCCTGCAGCACATCCACTGCGATGTATTTAGCATCGCAAGCATCCAGAATCTGTGTGGCCAAATTTGAAAATCCGCATTGCGGAAACTTGGGACTGCCCTTCATATAAAGCACCACCGGGTTGCTGGTCACTGTTTCCTTAATCTGTGCTTGTACATCCATTTATTTCTCCATTTCTTTCAATTCCTGCCATTTTTGCGGGGCGTAGGTTTTCATCGACAATGCATGTATCTCTGCGCGCATACGATCGCCCAACGTACCATAGACGAGCTGATGCTGCTGCACCATGGATTTGCCCTCGAAAGCAGGGCTCACAATCACCGCCTCAAAATGTATGCCGTCATCGCCCGATACTTGAATGTAATCGCATGCCAACCCTTGCCTGATATAGCCTTCCAACTGTGATGCACTTAACAACCTGAGTCCGCCTTTTGGTTTAGCCTCTTAACTTATAGCCGGATTTTAACATTTTTAAGGCTACCCATGCTAACCCGAATAAAAATGCGACAACCACGCTGATGCTGATCCACGGCGAAATATCTCCCTTGCCAAAAAAACCATACCTGAACCCATCAATCATATAAAAGAACGGGTTGAACTTGGATACGGTTTGCCAGAATGGCGGTAAGGAGTGGATGGAATAAAACACGCCCGATAAAAACGTGAGCGGCATGATCACAAAGTTCTGAAATGCGGCCATCTGGTCGAATTTATCTGCCCAAATGCCCGCAATAATGCCGAAAGTGCCCAATAACGCACTGCCCAAAAGCGCGAACGCAAAAATCCATAATGGATGCGCAATCGGCAAATCGACGAACCAGATCGCTACCAGATAAATAGCCAGGCCAACCAGTAAGCCGCGCACAATCGAGGCAGCTAAAAATGCGATATAAAACTGCAAATAGGTCAGCGGCGTGAGCAAGATGAAAATAATATTACCCATCACTTTTGACTGAATGAGGCTGGAAGAACTATTCGCAAAAGCATTCTGCAATAGCGACATCATGATCAGGCCGGGAATCAGGAACGCGGTATAGGGCACATTTTTGTACACCTGCACATGGCCTTCCAGCACATGTGAAAATATCAGCAAATACAACAAGGCCGTAAGCACGGGCGAAGCCACAGTCTGAAAAGCCACGCGCCAGAAACGTAAAATCTCTTTTTTAAAAAGCGTGTAAGTGCCGCGCCATTGCTGGGATACAAGGTTGTCAATTAAGGTCATTTGCTGCCCACCAACGACATAAACACATCTTCCAGATCGGCTTCGAATAATTGCATGTCTTCTATGTGAGCCTTAGCCTTGCGTAATTCTCCCAACACAAATTCCACCTGGTTCAGCTCAGTAAGGGCGAGCGTAAAAACACCATTTTCACCACTTTTTAACAAAGGCAGCAATGTGGTCGGCAGCATCGCATTGCCTAGCTTAATCCGCAAGTTTTTACCAGCAAGTTTATTGAGCAAGTTTGCGGTTGTATCCAAGGCCACAATTTCGCCCTGTTTCATCATCGCCACGCGTTCACACAATGTCTCCGCTTCTTCCAGATAATGCGTAGTAAGGATAATAGTATGTCCATCACGGTTAAGCCGTTTAATAAAGCCCCACAGCATTTGCCGCAACTCAACATCCACGCCTGCGGTAGGCTCATCCAGCACAATCACAGGTGGCTTGTGTGCCAGTGCCTGCGCGATCAGGGCCCGGCGTTTCATGCCACCCGAAAGCTTGCGCATGTTGGTGTATGCTTTATCGGTCAAGCCCAGGCTTTCAATCACTTCATCTACCCAGGCATCGTTGTCGCGGCCACGGCCGAAATAGCCGGCCTGAAAGCGCAGCATTTCGCGTACGTTAAAAAACGGATCAAATACCAGCTCCTGCGGCACCACGCCCAGCGCCATACGCGCGGCCTGATAATCATTCACTACATCATGCCCCATGATAGAAGCCTTGCCCTGCGACGGCTTGAGCAACCCAGCCAGAATATTGATGAGCGTGGATTTGCCTGCCCCATTCGGGCCTAACAAGGCAAAAAACTCACCCTGGTTGATGGTTAAATCGATGCCATTAAGTGCATGCAAGCTGGCAAAGCGCTTATGAACTTGTTCGATTTTAATGGCTGGCGCTGTATTATTTTCTAGCAAGAAAAATCCTGAAACTTTTATTGGTTGATCACAAAAACTAAACCCCATCTTGCAAGATGGGGTTATTAACACATTCTAAACGCGCTCAAAACAGAAACTAATTGATCAATTCTGCCACGCCGTATAATTGCGTCAGGCTGATTAAATTGGCAGGCAGATTCACAAACGTCAACGCCTTATTTTCTAACTGCGCACGGCGCTTCCACTCCAAAATCAGGCTAATGGTCGAGGTATCGATATTATTCACTTTTGCAAAATCTACCATTGTATCCGCCGCAATAGGCAGCGCCTTGCTTGCCGTTAGAAGCGGTTGCACGGTGTCGATAACCACATCGCCGCTCAAGCTCCAGCGATGATCGATTTGCGTCAACTGCGCCATTAGTTAGTTCCGACCGCTGCAGTGACAGGTTGCGCGGCTTTGTTTTTATCCGCCAGCTTTTTAATCAAGCTATCCAGACCATTCTGGCGAATTTCCTGTGCGAACTGGCCACGGTAATTGGTCACGAGGCTGACACCTTCAATCACGATATCGTACACTTTCCAAGTATCTGCCTGCTTTTCAAGCGTGTAATCCACTGCGATTGGCTGGCCGCCCGGCTGCAGGATTTGTGTTTTTACCGATGCCACATTCGAGCCGTTGACCATGCGAAGCGGCTTGTATTCGATAGTTTGATCTCTGTATTTAGAAAGTGCAGTGGCGTAAGTGCGAATCAGCAAAGTTCGAAACTCTGTTTGAAAGGCAGCTTTTTGATCCGGCGTGGCTCTCGTCCAGTTTTTACCTAGCACCATGCGTGAAACTTTATCGAAATTAAAGTTTGGCAGGATTTTTTCTTCTGCTAGAGCAAATATCTTTTCCTGATCACCCGCCTGGATATCTTTGTCACTTTTAACAGTGGCCAATACATCTTCGGCAGTTCTTTTTACCAGCTCATCAGGGCCTTCAGCAGCCATGCCCGCTGCACTGAAACACAACAAACTCAAAGCAATAAAAAATCGAAATACAATTGAAAGTTGTTTCATCATTTAATCCTTGTTTTCAGTCCAGATATTATTATTAATTTTGGTTATTTGGTTATTTAGTTCTGATTGTTTAATTAATTATGGTGTCACAGGCTTGCTAATAGCATCCAGCGGGCTTGCAGTTAACGCGTCATCAGCCGCTTTGGTTGATGACGCAGAGTCTGATTTGGTTGCAGCAGGCGCATCATTGGTGCTTTCCGATGCCTTGTTGTATAAAAATTGGCTGATCATCTTTTCTAGTACCACAGCATCCTGCGTTTGAGTGATTTTGTCTCCGTTTTTCAGCATTGCCTCATCGCCGCCGGCCTCTAAACCGATATATTGCTCACCCAATAGGCCTGCAGTATAAATATTCGCAAAAGTATCTTTAGGGAAATTATAACGTTTATCGACATTCAGACTTACTACCGCCTCAAAAGTTTCAGTGTCAAATTTAATATCGCCCACACGGCCAACTACCACGCCTGCACTTTTCACCGGTGCTCGCGGTTTTAAGCCACCGATATTTTCAAAATTAGCAGTCACAGTATAAGTTATGCCAATATTGCTGGTGGTTAAATTGCCCACTTTCATGGCAAGCCCGAGCAGCGCCGCCACACCCAGTGCGACAAAAATGCCCACCCATAAATCTATCGTTGTTCTTTCCATTACCTACTCCTGCACGCTTTACAAAGTAATCATAAATGAGGTTAATACAAAATCCAGCCCAAGCACTGCCAACGATGAAATGACCACTGTTCTTGTCGTGGCGCGGCTCACACCTTCCGCCGTGGGCGGCGCATCGTAGCCTTCAAACAGCGCAATCATGGTACAAGCAACGCCAAATACCACGCTTTTAATCACACCATTCACAATGTCATCATGCCAATCTACATTGGCCTGCATCTGCGACCAGAACGCACCTGAATCCACACCAATTAATGGCACGGCCACTAAATAACCGCCCAGAATACCCACCATTGAAAATAACGCCGCCAATACTGGCATAGCGATCACGCCAGCCCAAAAGCGCGGCGCGATCACACGTGCGATCGGACTCACTGCCATCATCTCCATGGCGGATAATTGCTCAGTGGCTTTCATTAAGCCAATCTCCGCGGTAATGGCCGTACCGGCGCGGCCAGCGAATAACAAAGCGGTGACTACAGGCCCCAGCTCACGCACTAAAGCCAAGGCAACCAGTACGCCAATGGCCTCTGATGAGCCATACTTCTGCAGCGTGTTATACCCCTGCAAGGCCAGCACCATGCCAACAAAGAAAGCTGAGACCACGATAATGATAAGCGACATCACCCCCGTGAAATACACTTCACGAATGGTTAAATGAAATCTGCGGAAACTTTCGCCGGACGAAATAAGCGTTAACCAGAATAAGCGGGCGCCAGCGCCCAAACGCCAAATGCGATCGGTAGTACGGTGCCCGAGGGTACGAAAGGGACGAAGACGGGAGCGCTTTATCATGCTTCAAACCCCAGTAAGTCTTGTTTATAATCGCCCGCGGCATAATGAAACGGCACCGGGCCATCTTTTTCGCCATGCACAAACTGATGCACGAACGGTAAGCTGGATTTACTCAAATCAGCCGGCGTACCTTCCGCCGCCACTGTGCCATTTGCCACAAAATACACATAATCTGCGATTAAAAAAGTTTCTTTCACATCGTGCGATACAATAATCGAAGTCGTGCCCAGTGCATCGTTCAGCGTGCGGATTAAGTCGCAGATCACACCCATGGAAATCGGATCCAGCCCCGCAAAAGGCTCGTCATACATCACGATATCTGGGTCTAGCGCAATGGCACGTGCCAAAGCTACCCGCCGCGCCATACCACCAGAGAGTTCCGTGGGCATGAGTTGATGCGCGCCACGTAAGCCAACTGCGTGCAACTTCATCAACACCAGATCATGAATCATGCTTTCAGGAAGTTGGGTATGTTCGCGCATGGGGAAGGCAACATTTTCATACACCGACAAATCGGTAAACAACGCGCCATGCTGAAACAGCATGCCCATCTTACGGCGTAGCTGGTATAGGCCCTCACGGCTTTGCTTATGCACCACCTGGTCATCCACGCGCACCTCGCCTTTGTTAGGCCTGATCTGCCCGCCAATCAAACGCAACAGCGTGGTTTTACCGCTGCCGCTGCCGCCCATAATGGCCACCACTTTGCCGCGCGGAAACACCATATTGATGCCCTGATGCAACATGCGACCTTTGTAGCCAAATGAGAGGTTGTCAATTTCGACGATATTTTGAGTCATTTGTTATGCAATTTAAATTTGCAACTATTCTAATTGAAAACAAGACTAAATCAAAACCTACATTTAGCGATTGCTGCAATGTTATTACACAAAACAAAAAGCCCGCATAAAGCGGGCTTTAATATCAAAGTTAGGCTCAGAAAGCCATGCAAACCATATAAGGAGTAGCATCAGCCGGTGCTGCAACGCCTGCATCAGCCGCTCCACCAACCACCTGAACCCTCACAGAACCTGTATTACCCACACCATCGTCAAGCGTTGTATCTAACTGTTTAGCAAACTTACCTAAAATAGCATTTGAGCAGACAACATATGCACCCGACATACCTGTTATATCTGCAAAACCAGACACACTTTGAATTCCAATTAAACCGCCATCAGCATTACGTGGTTGATACGTATTTCCAGCTGCGCAGCTCACCACAGTAGGGCCAGGAGCCAAACCAGCAAGTCGTGCATGCTGCCAGAATACGCATGATTCATCACCATCAGTTGTAGTATCCCAATTACCTTGGATTACCCCATTGCCCAATGTTCCAGTAGTTCCTGCCGTGCCTCCTGTTACATGAGTCGCCACTGAAGCGTCATCCCCTGGCAACGCCTTGAACTTATCCTGATATCCGTAGATGTAAACTTGTACATTTTGGAAATCGCGCGCCATATTCTTCACCTTGGCACTGTTAATCAGCTCTTGCCCTCTGAGCACGCCGCCTAGTAACAAGCCGATAATCACCAACACGATGGCCAGCTCGATTAGGGTAAAACCTGTTTGTTTGTTCATTTTGGTATCCTTTAACCAATTGTCATGTGTGACATTCTTGTTTATTTCGTCCACACTCAATAAAATTTATGCAAGTACTATGCCACCCCGCAAGACCTTATTTCAAGCGGCGCTACGTCAAGTTTCCTGCTAAGTTAACAAAAAAAATGATGAAATTTCATCGTTTGTGACAATTTATTGACACACTGTTCTTAGTCCCTCATTTAGATTATGCTTCAGCTTCGTTTAACCCAACACTTAACTCTTTAGCCGCCGCCATGTCTATACTTATGTTTAACTACGTCAAAATTAATCAATTATTGGCAGCCAACTCGCAGCGCATACTGGCATTGATGCTGCTGACGCTGCATGCTTTTCTAATTTGGGGTGATGGCGCTTCCCATCTGCAACGTGCGTTTTTCTTATGCCATTATGGCATGTTTTTGATGTGGCAGCCGGTATGGCGTAGCACAGAAAAACTCTCCGCACCCGCAATTGCTGTATTTGTTGGCGTCGGGTTGATTGCCTTTTTCTATATCAACTGGTGGCTTACCGCGATATGGTTATCCATCTTATTCGGCCTTTTAGGCGGGCGTGTGTTTGCGGAAGAATCCAAATCAAATCACATCATCCATATCCTTGCGGCCAGTTACCTGCTCTCTATGCTATTGCTGTGGGTGATACCCAAACTGCTTGGATCCTCTGACGACTTAGAGGCGGCGAAATTTGTAATTCACTATTTCATCCCTTTGCTGCCTATCGCCATTTTATTTATTGGCGGCCAATCCCATAAAGCTGGGCAAGTGCCCATTTTAGACTTTTTCTATACCTTGCTATTGATGATGATGGCATTTATTCTGGCGCTTTCCAGCTATGCGGTCGGTACGATACAGGCAATCAACTATGTCCAGGTGATGTTTATCACCATCTTTGGTCTGGCATTTGGCCTGATCATTTTTAGCTTTTTCTGGAAACCTAACACGCGGTTTTCGGGTGTTGAGCTACTCATGTCACGTTACCTGCTGAGTATCGGCATGCCATTTGAAAAATGGATTAAAAACATTGCCGCAATGGGTGAGATTGAATCAACGCCAAATGGCTTTATTCAGGCCGCCATGGGTGAGATGGCCGCGCTGCCCTGGGTGTCCGGCGTTTCCTGGCTGGCCGATGAATCACAAGGCAAACTGGGTGAAACTTCCGACCATATCACGCATTTTAATTTTAAAGATTTCCACATGAGCCTGCATACACGCTGGCAGATTTCACCTGCGCTCTACGTGCACGTAAAACTGCTTACGCAGATTATGGGCGAATTTTACGAGGCCAAACGTCGTGAAGAAACCCTGCGGCAAAACGCCTATATGCAGGCCTTTTACGAGACCGGATCGCGCCTGACGCATGACATTAAAAACATTCTGCAATCGGTGGGCGCGCTGGTTTCCGCCGCCGAGCAAAGCAATAATGCCGATAATGCAACCGATAACGAGGCTCTGCTGCGGCTTATCCGCAGACAGCTGCCGATGCTCAACCAACGCATTGCAGCCACGCTCGACAAACTCAAAGCACCCGGAGAAGAGAAGAAAAGGCTCGAAAAAATGTCTGGCTGGTGGAAAAATCTGCAGTTGCGGCATCATCACGATGATATTGAATTTTTAGCTGAGAATTTACCCAAGCAGGAAATTAATGCCGAAGTGCTGGACAGCGTGCTGGATAACCTGCTGAACAACGCGCTTGAGAAAATCAAACATCAACCGGACACCTCGATCAAAGTAGAAATGCACGATGGAGGCGACAACGGATTTTGCATTGATGTAGTTGATACCGGCAAGGCAATGAATGCAGGGATTGCAAACGATTTGTTTAAGAAACATATCGCTTCCCCCAATGGGCTGGGCGTGGGGCTATACCATGCCGCACAGGATGCCAGACAGGCAGGCTATGCGTTGAGTTTAGCCTCTAACCTGAACGGCGAGGTGCGCTTCAGGATTGAGCTTGCACCCAACCCTGCAAACTGACAATTAACGCAGACCCTGCATGTAATCAGCAACCGCCTGCATTTCTGCATCGGTCATTTTGGCCGCTATCGCCTGCATCATCGGCGCATTTGCACGCTCGCCCGTGCGGAAAATTCTCATCTGCGCCAACGTGTAATCTGCGTGCTGGCCGGCCAAACGAGGAAACTGCTTAGGGATCCCGGCACCGGTTGCACCGTGACAAGCCGCACAGGCGGGCACGTTGGTTGCGGCAATACCGCCCCGGTAAATTTTCTCGCCCAGCGAACCCGCACCATTGGTTTTGGCTTGACCTAAAGTTGGACTTTTTGCAGAAAAATATGTAGCCAGATTCGTCATTTCCTCTGGCGTTAAGTTAGCCGCCATGCCGCTCATCACAGCATTGGCACGCTTACCCTCTTTGAAATTGGTCAGTTGTTTTAACAGATATTCCGAACTCTGGCCTGCCAGTTTCGGATTCAAAGTAATGACGCTATTGCCATCTGACGCATGGCACGCGGCGCACATGGTCTGTACGGTTTTTTCTGTAGAAGTTGCTTCGGCAACCGCTGGTGGCGACTTTTCTGCCGCTTTATTACCAGCAGCCTTTGTTTCTGCCAAGGCTGATGAAACTGCCAAACTTAACAATAATGCTCCTAACCCAATACGCATACTTAAACCCCGCAACCTTATAACTATTTAATCAATTTAATATTTTATCAAGAATAGCCCGTTCGTGATAGCATTTGCGGCTTAATTCATTTACAGCAAAAATATTGCATGCCTTTATTCCAGAACGCCACATTCCACATTTCAGCACACCATCTGCGTGATCTGCCGCCTGCCAGCGGTATTGAAGTGGCGTTTGCTGGACGCTCTAATGCTGGAAAATCCAGTGCACTCAACACACTGGCTAACCACAATCGCCTGGCTTATGTGAGCAAGCAGCCTGGCCGCACACAACTGATTAACTTTTTCACGCTTGGCAACAACAGGCACTTGGTCGATTTGCCTGGTTACGGTTATGCCAAGGTGCCGGAGGCAATGCGCGCACACTGGCAAAGCGTGTTGTCGCGCTACTTAAGCGAGCGTACCAGCCTTGCGGGCCTGGTGCTTGTCATGGATAGCCGCCACCCGCTCACTCCGCTGGACAGACAAATGCTGGACTGGTTTTGCCCAAGCGGCAAGCCAGTACATGTGCTGCTAACTAAGTCAGATAAGCTCTCGCGCAACGAAGCCAACCAGACATTGATGAAAGTCAGAAAAGAGCTAGAAAACGGTTGGGGAAACTGTACGGTTCAACTGTTCTCCAGCCTCAAAAAACAAGGCGTGGAAGAGGCCGAGAAAATTATAGGTGCGTGGCTGTTTTCGGAAAATACTCGGGAATAAATAGCTTCATTTTATGTGTGAGAAGTGAGCAAGCGATACGCAGCGGTGTGCTCGCGCAGCGTTAGACACGCGTAAAAACCAAATCCCAAACACCGTGTCCCAGCTTTAATCCACGATTTTCAAACTTGGTCAGTGGGCGATATTCAGGCTTTTCAGCATAGCCATTGCTCTCTTTTGCTGCCATGTTTTGCAGTTGCGGCTCGGCGTGCAGCACCTCCAGCACCCATTCGGCATATTCCTGCCAATCGGTCGCCACGTGCAAATAGCCTCCGATTTTAAGTTTGCTGCACAGCAGCTTTACAAATTCGGCCTGAATCAAGCGACGCTTGTGATGACGCTTTTTGTGCCACGGATCAGGAAAGAAAATATGCACGCCATCCAGACTGGCATCTGGCAACATATTCTGCAGCACCTCGACCGCATCATGCTGAACAATGCGGATGTTAGTAAGTGCCCGCTCTTGAATTAGCTTAAGCAGGCTGCCGACTCCTGGTGTATGCACCTCCACTGCCAAGAAATCCGCCTCTGGCAAGGTTTGTGCAATTTGCGAGGTGGCATCACCCATGCCAAAGCCAATTTCGAGGATTTTTTTACTGCCGCTACGACCAAATAACTGGCTTAAATCAAGCATGGCTTGGCGATAATCCACGCCATAGCTCAGCCAGCCCGTTTCCAGCGCACGCTCCTGGCCCTTGGTTAGGCGGCCCTGGCGCAATACGAAGCTGCGGATGCGGCGATGTTGAGTGTTTTCTATATCTGTCATGGCGCGCATTATACTGATATTATTTTTAGAGCGTATGCGCTTTATCGCCCTGCGCAGAACCCAGGAGTGGCAATTCCATATTTTTAGTCAACGCAATCACCTTGAACAGTTCACCCATTTCGGCGGGAGACATAAGTTTCTGCGCGGCTGCCACCAGTTTCATGTACTGCGGCTCGTGCGGCGAAAACTGCTGCAGTAGCTCTAAAATGCCGCAATTGATTAAAAACCGGGCTTGATTGACATAGCCTGCAAGCCTTATTCCATGCGCCTCTCCAGAGCTCATTAAATTAGTTACTTGGGCTATTTGGGTGAAATTGACATGCGCGGTAATATCCTGCAGCCCAATGTGTGTCAACGGATTGCTATGGGCAAGATGCTGGTAGTGGCACATCAGCGTGCCCTGGCTGCGCTGCGGATGATAATACTCGCGCGCGGAAAACCCGTAATCAATAAGTATAATCGCGCCCGTTTCCAATATTTCCGCTAGGCTGCGTACCAATGCTGATGCGGCTGGGCAGACTTCCGTCACATAATCTTGCGGCAAATCATCAGGCAGATTTTCCGCCAGACTGGGCGCACTTAACGGTGCATCCTGCCACACAAATTCATCTGTAAAACTCACCCCGCGCTCGCGCCAGCCCTCTGCGGTTTTGTGCAGCAAGTGGACGGGAATCGCATCCAGCACCTCGTTACCCAATATCAAGCCGCTGAATTTTTCAGGCAGAGTTTCCAGCCAGGTGAGCTTGGCGAACAATTCGGCCGGCAATTTTTCCTGACATGTTTCCCGCTGAACCTGGCGCAAGTAATCACTCACTTCCAATATAAAATATTGGCTTGGCAACTTATGTAGCTGTGCCAATTCCAGCAATAAATCTGCCGCCAACTTTCCGGTACCGGCGCCCAGTTCTAGAATGTTGCCTTTGCTAACCTTTAATATTTGAGCCGCTTGGCGGGCAAGGGTTTGGGCAAAAACTGGCGAAATCTCCGGCGCAGTGACAAAATCTCCACCGTGCCCGAATTTGCGCGCACCGCCTGCGTAATACCCTAAGTTAGGCGTATAAAGCGCAGCGTGCATAAAATCTGCAAACGAAATCCAGCCCCCATTCTGCGCGATGGCTTGTTGAATAGCACAGCCAAGCTGCTGGCTTTGTGTCTGTGCTTCAAGCGATGGGATAGGTAGATTCTTATTAGATGGTATAGCCATTCCCTATTATAATGTGGGCAACTAAAAAGTGAGTGAATTGTGAAACTAACAGGTAAAGTGGCATTGATTACGGGTGGCGCCAAACGCGTGGGCGCAGCGATTTGCCGCGAGCTGCATGCGAATGGCGCTAATTTGATGATCCATTACAAAACTAGCATTAACGAGGCGCGAGCACTGCAGGCAGAACTGAATTTACAGCGCGCCAACTCGGTTGCGATCATTCAGGGCGATCTACTCAATATTGCCGTCATGCCCAACCTGGTGCACGAAACGGTCAACCAATTTGGTAAACTGGACGTGCTCATCAACAACGCCTCCAGCTACTACCCTACCGAGATTGGCCATATTAACGAAGAAAACTGGCACGACTTGATAGGCAGCAACCTGAAGGCGCCTATGTTTCTTGCTCAAGCAGCGGCAAATGAGTTACGCAAAAATCATGGCTGCATTGTAAATATTACTGACATGCATATTGAGCGCCCCAAAAAGGGCTATGTGGTGTACAGCGTGGCCAAAGCAGGTTTGGTCACCCTCACCAAATCACTCGCGCATGAACTCAGCCCCGAAGTGCGCGTGAATGCGGTTGCGCCAGGCCCTGTGCAATGGCCGGAAAATAACCCGCAGTTTGACGAAGTGTATCGCCAGCGCGTGATTTCGCAAACCTTGCTTAAACGCGTGGGCGATGCGAGCGACATCGCCAAAGCTGTTAAATTTCTGGTTTACGATGCGCCCTTTGTTACCGGCCATGTACTGGCGGTGGATGGCGGAAGGTCGCTCAATTTATGATCAAACACTTACCTGATAACGCTTCTGGCAATTTTGTTAAATTGCGTAACAGCCTGATTACGTCCGTAGGCAAGGCGATTGGCGACTACAACATGATTGAGGAAGGCGACACCGTGCTGGTGTGCATGAGCGGCGGCAAAGATAGTCACGCCATGCTGATGATTCTGCTTGCCCTGCAGGAACGCGCTCCTATCAGCTTCAAACTGATTGCGATGAACCTTGACCAAAAACAGCCAGGGTTTCCCGCAGATGTGTTGCCGCGTTATTTTGAACAGCTCGGTATTGATTACCGCATTGTCGAGGCCGACACCTATTCTGTCGTGAAAGAAAAAATTCCAGAAGGCAAAACTACCTGTTCGCTCTGCTCCCGTCTGCGGCGCGGCATTATCTACACCACCGCAAAAGAGCTGGGGGCGAATAAAATTGCACTGGGGCATCATCGCGACGACATTGTGGAAACGCTTTTTTTGAATATGTTCTTTGGCGCCAAGCTCAAAGCCATGCCGCCCAAACTCGCCACCAACGACAAGCAGAATGTCGTAATCAGGCCATTGGCTTACTGCAGCGAGAAAGATATCGCCAGCTATGCGCGGCAAATGCAGTTCCCGATTATTCCATGCGATTTGTGCGGCTCTCAGGAAAACCTGCAACGCCTAAAAGTGAAAGACATGTTACAAGCCTGGGAACGCGAGCAGCCCGGCCGTATCAATAACATCTTCCGCGCCATCACCAATGTTGAGCCATCGCATTTGGCCGATTATAATTTGTATGATTTCAAAAGCTTAAGCCAAGCTAAGCGTGAAGATGAAGATCCGCTATTTGGTGATATCGCCAGTGAAGGCGCAGCCTTGAGCATTGCCCTGAATGATGGCAAACGCATAGAATTTACCCGTAATTAATTATCTCTCACTCGATATTTTATTTGATCGCTTATTGTGCATTTGCGCGTTAGCTTGTTATTATCTAGGCAATGCGTTAACTCTAGCGCTTAAATTCAAGGTTTAAATGTCCAAACTGCTTATTGTTGAATCGCCTTCAAAAGCCAAAACACTTAAAAAATATCTCGGCAACGAGTTCGAAGTGTTGGCGTCATACGGCCATGTGCGTGATTTGATTCCTAAAAACGGCGCGGTCGACCCTTCCAACAATTTCGCCATGAAGTACGACATTATTGACCGCAACAGCAAGCACGTAGATGCGATTGCTAAGGCCGTCAAATCTGCCGACAGCATTTACCTGGCCACCGACCCAGACCGCGAAGGCGAAGCGATTTCATGGCATATTGCGGAAATCCTGAAAGATAAAAAATTACTCAAAAATAAAATCTTAAAGCGCGTGGAATTCAACGAGATTACCCAGACAGCCGTTAAACACGCCATAGAGCATCCGCGCGACATCGCGATGAATCTGGTCAACGCGCAGCAAGCGCGCCGTGCACTGGATTATCTGGTCGGCTTTAATTTATCGCCCCTGCTATGGAAGAAAATCCGTCGCGGCCTTTCAGCAGGCCGCGTGCAAAGTCCCGCGCTGCGTCTGATAGTAGAGCGTGAGCTGGAAATCGAAGCGTTTAAAAGCCAGGAATACTGGACGATTCACCTTGACGCACTTAAACATGCACATCGTTTTAGCGCCAAGCTCATCCTGTTGGATGGCGAAAAAATCGAGCAGTTCAGCGTCATCAATCATGACCAGCAAACGGACATCGTCGGCAAATTGCTGCTCGTCAGCGCAGGCAAAACCACTGTTTCGCGCGTCGAGAAGAAACAGCGCAGCCGCAGCCCTGCCGCGCCGTTTACCACTTCGACATTACAACAGGAGGCGGTGCGTAAGCTGGGCTTTACTACCAGCCGTGCCATGCGCGTGGCCCAGCAGCTATATGAAGGCGTGGATATTGGCTCCGGGACGGTCGGCCTAATCACTTACATGCGTACCGATTCATTCAGCATGGCAGCAGAAGCGGTGATGAGCATTCGCGATTACGTGAAGAAAAATTTTGAGGCGGAATATTTACCCAAATCGCCCATCATGTACAAAACCAAGGCCAAAAATGCGCAGGAAGCGCATGAGGCGATACGCCCGACCGATATTTTCCGCACGCCTGCCAGCATGCGTAAATACCTGAATGATGAACAGTTTAAACTCTACGAGATGATTTGGAAACGTAGCGTGGCCTGTCAAATGTCGCCAGCAAAGTTTGATGCTGTGAGTGTTGATTTGGCAGTAGGTTCTGAGGCCAACTTATTCCGCGCCAGTGGCCAGACGCTTGTATTCCCGGGATTTATCGCCGTTTATATGGAAGGCACAGACGACGAGGAAGAAGAAGCGGAGGCCAAACTGCCGCATTTAGAGACAGGTGAGGTTTTGAATGTAGAAAAGATCTACGGCGATCAGCATTTTACCGAACCGCCCCCCAGATACGGCGAGGCAAGCCTAGTGAAAGTACTGGAAGAATACGGTATTGGCCGCCCTTCCACCTACGCCAGCATCATCAGCACGCTGCAGGACCGCGAATATGCGCTGTTAGATAAAAAGCGCTTTACGCCGACGGATGTGGGTCGCGTGGTCAATAAATTCCTGACCGAACATTTCACAAAATATGTAGATTATGACTTCACCGCCAATCTGGAAAATGCGCTGGATAGCGTAGCGGAAGGTGAGCGCGAATGGATTCCGCTGATGGATGAATTTTGGCAGGATTTTAATCAGCAAATTCAGAGCAAAGCTGATGTGGATCGACCAGGGAATGAATTGCTTGATGAAGCCTGTCCAAAATGCGGTAAGCCGCTGCAGAAACAATTAAGCCGCTACGGCAGTTTTATTGGCTGCACCGGCTATAACGATACGCCAAAATGCGACTACAAACGCAGCCTGAATGGCACAGCAACCGTTGGCGCTGACCCGGTTGCAATCGGCACCGATGAAGAATCCGGCAAAGAGATCTATTTAATGAATGGCCCATATGGCCCGTATTTGCAGGTAGGCGTGGCAGTTGAAGGCGATAAGAAAAAACCGAAACGTGTGAGCATTCCCAAAGAAATTCCGCTTGCCAATGTCAATATTGATATTGCCAACATGCTGCTATCTTTACCGCGCGATTTGGGCTTGCATCCAGAAACCGGTAAAAAAGTCATCGCTAATATTGGCCGCTTTGGGCCTTATGTCAATCACGATGGCAAGTTTAAGTCGATCCCGAAATCAGAAAGTGTGTTCAGCATTGATTTGGCTGGCGCCGTGAACTTATTGGCCCAGGCTAACGCCGGCCCTGCGCCGATTGCGGATTTGGGCGCACACCCTTCGGCAGAGGGTAGGATTGAAGTGTATGCTGGCCGCTATGGGCCGTATGTGCAGCATGGCAAGGTGCGTGCGACCCTTCCAAAAAGCATTGCGCCTGAAGAGTTGACGCTTGAGGAGGCACTTGGATTACTGGCCGAAAAAGCTGCAAAAGAAACACCTGCCAAGAAAGCCAGTGCCAAAAAACTGGCCGCGAAGAAAACGGCGGTCAAAAAATCCGCCACTAAAAAACCGGCTGCAAAAAAATCAACCGCCAAGAAATAAAAAAGCGGCCCAAAGTTATACTTGGCCCCGCTTTTTTATCAATTAAATTTTAATCTTAGGAAATACTGCCAGACATGACGGGCTGGATCTGACCAGTGGTCGTCGGTCTTGGATCGCCATTATGTTCCATCCATTTACGGATGCGCTTGGCATCGCCGATACGAGTCATTTTGCCATAGGAATCCAAAAGCACAACAATCATCGGCTCACCTGCAATCTGTGCCTGCATCACCAGACAACGCCCTGCCTCATTAATAAATCCTGTTTTGGATAGACCAATTTCCCACTCACCAGCGCGCACCAAGCCATTCGTGTTATTAAAATTAACGGGGTAGTTGCGGCCCTCAACATACACCTCATGCGATGGCATAGTGCTCGCCGTTCTGATTTCAGGATACTGATAAGCCGCCTGCACCATTTTGGCCAAATCTTCGGCAGTTGATACATTTCCGCTATCAAGCCCTGTCGGATCCACGAAGCGCGTATTAAACAAGCCCAGCTGCAATGCCTTGGCATTCATTGCCTTCACAAACTCATATTTCCCGCCAGGATAATTGTGTGCCAATGCGGATGCCGCGCGGTTCTCTGAAGCCATTAACGCCAATTGCATGAACTCACCGCGACTCAGCCTGGAACCTACAGCCAGTCTGGAACCTGTGCCTTTCAGATAATCGACATCCTCGCTGGAAATAGCGATGACCTCGTCCAAAGGCTGTTTCGCATCCAGCATAACCATCGCTGTCATCAATTTGGTGATTGAAGCAATTGGAGCGGAAAGATTGGTATTTTTTGCGTAAATAACCTCACCCGTGTTCTGGTTTACAATCAGCGCCTTATTCGAGGCCAACTGCAAAACACCGCTGCCATCGTAACTGTCCTCCGTCATAAATGCGTTGCGTGGCTGCATGGTATGTGATGCTCGCAATTTAACGCTGACTCTTTTTAGATTTTGACGGTTGGAGATTCGCTGCTTGCTCAGGGAGCTCTTTTGACTTGAATGAATACGTTTTTGTGACTTTTTAGTCCCCGCCAATAACTCAACAGGCGCAGCAACCAAAGCCAGCGACACATAAAGCATCATCATTTTTTTGAATACTGACTTCATTATTACCACCACATTTCTATAACGTTTGAATTTATAATATATAAAAAATATATATTTGTCATCAGGTTAGCCTGCATTTATAAAAATAATATTAACATAATTCGGATTGTGACTTTTTTGGTACAAGTCTTATTGCTCAAAAACATTAACTTTGTGCGAAAATAGCATAAAACTATCCGAGTCTGATCATGAAATTTCCAAACAAGTTGCATTATACAGCAGAGCATCTATGGGTAAACCAGACTCCTGATGGAAACTGGCTTGCCGGCATCACGGACTACGCTCAGGATCTGCTCGGTGATATTGTTTTTATCGATCCGCCCAAACCAAGCACCACCCTTGTAGAGGGCAAGCCTTGCGGCGTGGTGGAGTCGGTTAAAACAGGTTCAGATCTGCACGCGCCCATGGATGGCATCGTCACCGAAATCAACCAAGATTTATTGAACGCGCCGGAAACTATTAACGATGCACCCTATACCGCATGGATATTCAAGTTTAAGCCGGACAATGCCGAGGACATCAAGCATCTTTTAAGCGCCGAGGCTTATCAGGTGCTGATCGAAACCGATTAGGTTATTTTGGCAATACAAACTTAACCTTAAGCAACAAATCCTGCAGTTCGACTGTCAGCTGCTTGCGTAAATCGTTTTCCAGCGTGGGCAATGCCGTGGCAAGCACTTGCTGGATGTTGTCACGCATCACCTCCTGCACTGCGGGCAGATCTGCGTTTACCTTCAATAAGAAACTTTCCCGCACCTGCGTGCTTTGCGTAGTCATCTCATCAGCAAATTTATCGCGCATTTCTTCTGCTGCGGCGGTATAAATAGTGGGCAATGCCTCATTGATAGTGTCGCGCATCTGTTTCAGCGCGTCCGCCTGTATCAATTCCATCTGCTGATGCAGGTCAGTTTTGGCCTGATTATTAACGCTCTGAAATATATTCATCATCCCTTCCCTCAATTGGGCCTGATGATGGCTAAACGACTGCTCCTGAAACGCCAGCATTTCCTGATTGAGGCGCTGGCTGATCTGCTCTGTAATCGATTCCTGCTGCTCAGCCACCGCAGCAGTGTAGATAACCGGCATGGCCTCACTAAACGTGGCGCACATTTGCCTGAGCGCTTCCGCCTGCATGGATGCCAGCTGTTGCTGCAACTCTGCTTTGGCATTTTGATGCATCGATTGAAAAACACCGGCCAGCGCTTCACCTAGTTGCGCCTGATGTTGGCTTAACGATTGCTCCTGAAACGCCAGCATTTCCTGGTTGAGGCGCTGGCTGATCTGTTCAGTAATCGTTTCCTGCTGCTCCGCCACCGCCGCGGTATAAATAGCGGGCATGGCCTCACTAAACGTGGCGCGCATTTGTGTGAGCGCCTCCGTCTGCATGGATGCCAGCTGTTGCTGCAACTCAGCTTTGGCATTTTGATGCATCGATTGAAAAACAGCAGTCAGCGCTTCATCTAATTGCGCTTGATGCTGGCTTAACGACTGCGCTTGAAACGCCTGCAGTTCCTGATTTATATCATGCATGATACGCGCGCTGGCATCGGCTTGAAGCGCCTCTACATGCGAGCCAATTTGGGCATTGGCCGCCTGCGCCGCAGTCTGCGTAACATCTGCAAGCATGTGATCAAACTTTGAGATCATGTCATTCTGCAACACCGCGATTCTTTCCTCGAGGTTTGTGTACACAAAATCGGCGCTGGCCTGGTACATACGTGGCAGCTCTGTTTTAAGATCCGCCTTGGTTTTATCTACAAAATCACTGGTATTTTTTTCAAGCGAAAACTGAGCGGCTTTTATTTCGACTTGCAGTTCCTCAAGCAAATCCTTTTTAATGACTTCGCGCACGCTCTCCAGCACCGATTGCGTGATTTCGGCCTCTAGCCGTGGCCTGACATGCCCGGTTACCCGGGAAACCAGCTCCGGCGTGATGCCCAGTGTTGGATCGTCTTGCCGTTTTGCCTTAGGTTCAACCTCGGCGCTCGGCTTTGGCTGGTAAACCTCTGTTAGTAATGGAATTTTTTTATCTGCCACCATATTCTCTATTCATAACGCCCTCTATTCACAGCATTCACTATTCAACTGAAAGTGTATTAGCTTGAGCATGGTCAAAGGTTTTAATTTCATAGCCTCTGTCACGATAAAACTTATACCGTTGCCGAGCCGCGATTTTATCGTGCTCCTCATCGCCGACCAGCTCGACCAAATGCGTAAATCTGCTGAAAAACCCCGGTGTGCTGGGCGTTAAATTGATTAACATATCATCCTGCAGCAAGGCGTTCTCCTGCCAGTGAATAATTACTGGCGTTTGTTTTGCTAATGTGTGATTTACAAGCACATTCGGCAGAAAACTTTCAGGTTTCTTTTGCCACAAACCTGCACTCACTTTACCCGCCATGCTTTCATCATCCGCCAGAATGGTCACCAGCCGACGTTTTGACAACGAAGACTGAACCAGATCCGATATTGTCTGAGGCTTATCAGCAACATTAAAATAAAAATCAATGCGTGTCATGATTTAATTTAACTATCACTTACTATTTGTACGCGTTATTTGGCTTTTGCCGCACGCCGCACTAAAAATGTCGTTAGCAGCGGAACTGGACGACCTGTACCACCCTTTTCTTTACCAGATTTCCATGCGGTTCCCGCAATATCCAAGTGTGCCCAATCATATTTTTTAGTATAGCGCGATAAGAAGCAGGCCGCGGTAATGCTGCCGCCAGCGCGCCCGCCGATATTGGCCATGTCGGCAAAATTGCTATCCAGCTGCTGTTGATAATCCTCCCACAACGGCATATGCCATGCACGGTCGTGCGAAATCTCACCTGCTTCTAACAGCTCTTTTGCCAAAGCGTCTTTATTGCTGAACAAACCGCTCGGGTGGTGTCCCAAGGCAATGACACAGGCGCCGGTCAGCGTTGCAATATCGACCACGGCGCTTGGCTCAAAACGTTCGGCATAGGTGAGTGCATCGCATAGAATCAGGCGGCCTTCGGCATCAGTATTCAGCACTTCAATGGTCTGCCCTGACATACTGGTGAGGATGTCGCCCGGCTTGATGGCGCCTGCGTCCGGCATGTTTTCGCATGTGGGGATAATGCCAACTACATTCATTGGCAAATCCATCTCGCCTATGGATTTAAATGTACCGAGTACGCTGGCCGCACCGCACATGTCATACTTCATTTCATCCATATCGGCGCCAGGTTTAATCGAAATGCCGCCGGTATCAAAAGTGATACCCTTGCCCACAAGCACAGCAGGCTTTTGTTTTTTATTGCCTTTCTGATGCTGCAGCACAATCAGACGCGGCGGCTGCTTGCTACCTTGTGCAACTCCCAGGAACGACCCCATACCCAGCTTTTCGATTTCGGCCTTGTCTAACACCTCCACTTTGAATCCATACTGTTTGGCAAGTTTTTCAGCCTGCTCGCCTAAATAGGTCGGCGTACAGATGTTGGGCGGCAAATTACCCAGATCTTTGGCCAAACACACACCGGAACTAATCGCCAAACCAAGTTTTATGCCGGCTTCTGCCTGCGTGTTTTCAGGTTTGGCGACATAAATCGCGATTTTATTCAGCGTCTGCGGTTCAGCTTTTTTGGCTTTAATGGCGTTCACCTGGTAAGTAGCATCCATCGCCACTTCCACAAGCTGCCCAACTTTACTATGAATGTCGGATTTTTTAATGGGTAATTCAGTCAAGAAAATGCTCGCGCTGGCAACACCTTTCGGCAGCGCCTTAATCGCAGCACGTACGGCCTGGCGATAATGACGCTCGCCGAATTCTGCCTGTTTACCCAGACCCACCAACAGAACACGTGCCGCAACAATCCCTGCAACCTGGTGCAACACCAGCGTGGAGTTTAATTTGCCTTCCATATCGCCATTTTTCAGCACTGCACTGATGGCTTTATTCGAAGCAACATCTAAATTTTTTGCTGCATCCGTTAACTTGCGGCCCTCAAATACGCCTACAATCAGACAATCTGACCGTTGTTTTTCAGGATTTCCGTTTTTTATGCTAAATTCCATTTTATTCTCTTTTAATTTTTACCAAATTTAGGCTAATTCTACCCTACTTAATTATCTAGCGTTTTGATGCGAATTCAAAGCGCAATATTGAACATATTTAAATTGAAAATATTCAAAAAATCTTTATCGCATGAGCTTATCGGCACCGCCAGTGCAATGTTCTTTATATTGATCGGCATTGTCATCGCCCAACGCGCCGGCCATTTGGTGCAGCTTGCCGCAAAAGGTATTTTGCCCAACGATGCGATTAATATCATACTCGGCTTTAATATGGTGAAATTCCTGCCGATGATTTTATCTTTAAGTATTTTTCTCGGCGTTTTACTCACGCTTACGCGCTGGCATCGCGATTCTGAAATGGTGGCCTGGTTTAGCTCGGGCTTAAGCATTACCCAATGGATACGCCCCATTTTAACTTTTGCCACGCCCATCATTGTTGTCATCACGCTTTTAAGCCTATGGGTGATGCCCTGGGCCACGCAAAAAGGCCAGGATTTCAGAACTCAGCTAAAAAGCCGGGACGAGCTCTCATCCATCAGTCCGGGGGTGTTTAAGGAATCCAATAATGGCGACCGTGTTTACTTTGTAGAAAGCTTTGATGAACTTGGCAACGTAGTAAAAAATATCTTTGTACAGTCCACGCAACATCAAAAAACCGGAGTGATTGTAGCAAGTACCGGCTACCGTAAAAAAGAAGCAAATGGCGACAATTTTCTGGTATTGGAAAAAGGCCGTCGCTACGAAGGCAAGCCAAATTCCGCTGAAGTTTCGACCACAGAGTTTGAGCGCTATGCGATACGCGTCCAAACCAAGGAAGCTGCTCCAGAACCGTATCCCAAGCAAGCCATGACTACCAAACAGTTATTGCTGGAAAAAAATCCCGGCAACAAGGCCGAGTTGCAATGGCGGCTGGCCATTCCCATCTCCGCATTGGTGCTGGTACTGTTGGCAGTTCCCATTAGCTTTGTTGACCCGCGTGCGGGGCGCTCGCTCAACCTCATTTTTGCACTGGTCATTTATATCATTTACAACAACATACTCAGTATTTTTCAAGCCTGGGTCACGCAGGGCAGAATAAGCGCTATGGTCGGCCTGTGGCCGGTACACCTGTTTTTTCTGATGCTGGCATTCTATATGTATTATCGACGCAACCATCTGCTGCCTTTGATGCCAAAATTTCCGGCCATTCTTTCCAAAGCCTGGTCAGGTTATCAAAGAAAATCCAGAATACGATGAAAACGCTTAACCGCTATTTTTGGCAAGAAACCAGCGTCAATATTTTGATGATCATGCTGGGCCTGCTCGCCATGTTCTCGTTTTTTGATTTAATCCAGGAGCTTGATAACCTTGGCCAAGGCAGCTATGGCATTAGTCAGATGCTGGTGTTTGTATTATTGAGCGTACCTGGACACGTGTACGATGTAGTGCCGGTCGCTGTGCTGGTCGGCATGATGTATAGCCTGGGCACGCTGGCGCGCAATTCTGAACTCGTGGTAATGCGTGTGAGTGGAATATCTTTACTGAATATCGGTTTAATCTTGCTTAAAGTCGGTTTATTGTTCACCGTCATCACTTTTGTGGTCGGTGAGCTGATTACCCCAATTAGTGAAAAAATGGCGCAGCGCATGCGCATAAAAGCAACCGATTCGGTGGTGGCACAAGACTTCAGATCCGGCTTATGGGTAAAAGACGGCAAAAGCTTTGTGAATGTTGAAACCGTTTTGCCCGATGCCAGTCTGTTAAATGTGCATATTTATGAGTTTGACCAGGACTTTAAATTGCGCAGTATCAGCATTGCCAAAAAGGCTGACTTTGCTGATGAACATTGGGGATTAACCGCAGTGACGCAAACGAAATTTAATACGTATCAGAAAATCGAGCAGAACAGCGTTCATACACAATTTTTTAACAAGGCCAACTGGAAATCGCTGATTCGCCCGGAGTTGCTCAATGTGCTGCTGGTTGCGCCGGAGAAAATGTCTGCTTGGAATTTGTACTCATTTATCAACCACTTAGAAACAAACAAGCAGAAAACGACCCGTTATGAAGTGGCGCTTTGGTCTAAAATGATTTATCCGCTTGCCTGTATGGTCATGGTGATTTTGGCACTGCCTTTTGGCTTTTTACAGCAGCGCGCCGGTGGCACCAGTGCCAAGATTTTTACTGGCGTAATGCTGGGCGTGGCGTACCAGATTATGAATCGGGTGTTTATTCATTTGGGTGTACTAAATGATTGGCCGCCTTTAATGAGCGCAATTATTCCTACGGTGATATTTTTGATTGCAGGGTTGAGTTTGCTATTTGTGATTGAGCGCAGGTAAGTAACTAAGCCACACGGATAAAACGCGTCTTTAACAACCTGTCATGCAAAAACAACCGATCTTTATCCACCAGAGCCCAAACAAAGCCCAGCCCAAGAGCCAATATTGATGCGCTTGCCAGGGCATATCTAATTAGCGCCTGTTTTATACTTAGCGTGGTATTTTGCTGATTCACCAGTTTGATTTTCCAGGTTTGTGCCGCTAAAGTCTGCCCGGTTTTGCTCCAGCACCAAACAAAATAGGCACCCGCTACCGACCATAAAGACAATCTCAAGTAAAAAAGCCTGTAGGGGGTTGTCGCCTCACCAAACAATCTCACAAAAATCCATGCGCACAGCATCCAGAGCGCAATCAACAATAACAGCTCATAGATACAAGCGGCAAAAAGTCTAAGGCGTGTAACATTTTGGGTCATGTCATTTTTTCATTCATGATATAAAAAAGCCCGCTATCGAATCAATAGCAGGCTAGCATTTCTAATATCGGACAATAAAGAATTACTCTAACTCTGTAAGTTTATTCCAGGATCCTGAATTACTCCAAGTCTGGCCCGTATTCCAATTCCGCAGACTCCTTGCGCAGCTTTGCACGCTCCGCCTCAGGTAATTTTTGATGTTCAGCCCATTTTTTGCGAATTTCATCTTGCTTCTCCGGGCTAAGCGCATGAAACTGCACATACCGTTTGCGCGCATTCTCGCGTTCGTAAGGTGTCATGCGACTCCAGCTGTTGAGGCGCTTTTGCACGCGCTGTTGCTTTTGCGCATCCATTTTCGGATAGTCCTTGGCAATATCCAGCATTTTTTCGCGCTGCCAGGGTCTTAAAGTATCCCACTCTGATCCTAATGGCGCTAGAACCTTGCGCTGCTCTTCAGTAAGTTGGCTCCATGTTTGAATTGGTGCCCCATTACCAGCGTCATCATTCACCGATGATTTAATGCTGCCGATATCGCCCATTGCCACCAAGGTATTCTCTTTTGAACAGGCGAATCCACTCACTTGTAGACTGATTACTACAGTTGCTAACAACAATATATTTTTATTCATTCAAGCACGACTTCTTCTTATATAAACTCTAAAAATTCTTTAATTATAATTAAACTATAACTTGCCTTGTCCGTTGTTTAAATAAGGCTCAAAACTCCTGTCCACAAAGGCTTCGGGGGGCAGATCCGCACTTAGCAAAAATGCATCGCTAGAATCTTTTTGGCTAAATGACTGCATGATCACAAACCCCGCAATAATTACCCCCAGCACCAGGCCTGTACTAACAATACGATGATGTTCCGCCCATAAATAGATGTTACTTAAAGTACCATCGTGATTTACGCCTACGCCAGTAATTTGCTGTGCATGTGCCTTTACTGCACGCTCACGGCCGTTTTCTAACTGTTTAAGCGTGCGCATGCTCAAACGCTTGGCGTGTACATCCAGCAGGCCAGCAATCTGCTTGGCTTGCAAGTCTAACTTACCATTTTTTAACTCTTGATCCGTATCGTCCATGTTATGACTTTACTCCTAAATTCGCCATTGCTTTGCTGCCTAATCCCTGTTTCTGCAAAAGCGCAGCCAGGGTATGTACCGCACGCGAGCAGTGCGTTTTGACACTACCCTCCGAGCAACCCATTATTGCGGCAGTTTCAGCTACATCCATTTCTTCCCAATAACGCAATACAAAGGCCTCGCGTTGACGCGCGGGTAGCTTTTCAATCGCTTTCTCGATGATCACCATGGTCTGGCTACGTTCAAGTTGCACCATGGGGTTATCCGACTCATCCTCAACATCAATGGTGTCAAGCGGGTCATGATCTTCCTCTCCATCTTTGCCGGCACCAAAAGATGACAACAGCGTTGTCCACAAATTGCGTACTTTCTGCCTACGCCAGAAATCGCGCATGGTATTCTGCAAAATGCGCTGAAACAACATGGGATACTCTGTAACTGGTTTATCGGCATATTTTTCAGCCAACTTTAACATAGCATCCTGCACAATATCCAGCGCCACGTGGTCATCGCGCACAGCATACACTGTCTGCTTGAATGCACGTCGCTCCACGTCCCGCAAAAAATCTGATAATTCTTGAGAACTAGCCATGAATTTCGTTATTTAATCAGTGAGTATAAGTATATCAGTTTTAAGTTTTGTACTGACTGTGGCTCCTAGGCTAACTTGTTTTCGCCCAGCTTTTGGTTACAATCCCTATAATACTTGATAATACTTGGTTCGGTCGGGAGTTGAGAAAAATTATGACGCGCATTTTATTGCTGATTGTTTTAGTCTGGATATTGTATCTAATCGTGAAACGCTTTATCGCAAACGCAAATCCAAAGCCTACACAATCTGGCACGGAAGAGAAATTCGTGCAGTGTTCACACTGCGGCTGTCATGTGCCTATGAGCGAAAGCCTGATCAAAAACGGCAAAATCTACTGTAACAACCCGGAATGCCAGAAATAGCATGGCGATTGATTTAGTTGCGCATTTGGACGCCAAGATAAACACCACACGCTGGCACAGCCTTAAACTTTACAACGCATATCGCTTTCTGATTGCGCTGTTGCTGATGGTCACACAAAATGTGATCAGCAATAGCAACTGGCTGCAAAGCGCCAATATGGCAGTGTCTGCCGATTTATTCTCGGCCTTAGTCGTTGGCTATTTTGTTTTTAGCATCATTTCAGCCATTTTTACCTGGCTGGAAAAACCCGACATTGACATCAGCCTGCCGATTCAAATCATCATCGATATTGTATTTATTGTGCTGATGATGCACGCACAGGACGGCAGCCAAGGCGGGATTGGCTTATTGTTGATTATCGCCATCGCCAGCATCAGTTTAATCAGTGAAGGCCGCCTAGCCTTATTTTATGCGGCTATCGCCAGCATTGGCATTTTGTTGGAGCAATCCTACCGTATTTTATTTATTGATAAGGCCGCCGGCAATTACACGCCTGCGGTATTACTGAGTTTGGGCTGTTTCGCCACGGCCTGGCTGGCATACAGCCTGGCCAAGCGCGCAAAACAAAGTGAATTATTAGCCTCTCAACGCGGCCTGGATGTACAGAATATGGCGCAGATCAACGCCTTGATTACGCATGAGATGCAAGACGGAGTGCTGGTAGTAGACCAGGAGTTTCAGATCAAGCATCACAACACGCAGGCAGAAGTGCTGCTCGGTCTGGAATCCAGAAACTGGCAGGAGAAACCGCTCAGCGAAGTTTCGCCTGAAATCGCCAGCATGATGCAGCATTGGCTGGAAGAGACAGAATTATTACATGATTTCGCACCGACTAATATCATCACCGCCAACATCCTTAAACTGAACACGCTTTCACGCGAATTACGGCTCAGGTTCTTACCCATCTCAGAAAACCGCCATCAGGGCGCCGTGATTTTTATTGAGGATTGGTCGCAGATGCAAACACAGGCGCATCAAGTCAAATTGGCTGCACTTGGCCGGTTAACCGCCAATATCGCCCACGAGATTCGCAATCCGCTCAGCGCGATCAGCCACGCCAATCAATTACTGCAAGAAGAAGATACCGACCCAGCCACCAAGCGCATGCTGCAAATCATTGGTGATAATGTGCAACGACTGGATCAAATCATTAAGGACGTTCTGGAGTTGAATCGACGCGATCGCACCAACCAGGAGATGATTCACCTGGAACATTTTATTTTTGATTTTTATACGCAGTTTTGTGCGGTAGAGAAAATTCCGGCTTCCTGTTTTAAGCTGACTCTGATTAATGCAGAAACCGTTATTTCGTTTGATCGCCGACATTTAAATCAAATTTTATGGAACCTGTGTAAAAATGGCTGGCGTCACTGTAAAAAAGCTGAAAATAGCCTAAAATTGACGCTTGCTTTGACAGAAAAAACAAAAACGGTGCATATCGAAATTAGTGATGATGGTTCTGGCATTCCGGAAAGTGTGCGCAGCCATTTGTTTGAGCCATTTTTTACGACCGAGAAATCAGGTACCGGGCTTGGCCTTTATATCGCGCGTGAACTGGCCGATGCCAATGGTGCAAAACTGCAATATAAGTCTTCAGAAGCTGGTACGCAATTTATCATCCACATCAAAAAGGTTTAGTAATACATGGCGCAACAGTTTAATTGTTTGGTAGTTGACGACGAAACCGATATTCGCGAGCTGGTAGTATTGACACTGGAACGCATGGATATCAGGGCGGACAGCGCCGGAAATTTGGAAGAGGCCAAACAACTGCTAGCCACTAAAAAGTATGACCTGTGTTTGACCGACATGCGGCTACCGGACGGACTGGGGCTTGAACTGGTGCAGCACATTTCAGCCAATTACACGGGCTTGCCAGTAGCGGTTATTACCGCTTATGGTAGCGCAGAAAATGCCGTGTCTGCCTTAAAAGCGGGTGCATTTGATTATTTGACCAAGCCCATTTCTCTTAAGCAGTTGCGCCCGCTTGTGGAATCCGCGCTTAAACTTTCGAGCACCGATGTAAAAGAAACACAAAATACCGGCGATTTGATTGGCAACTCGCCCGCCATGAGCTATGTGCGCACCATGATAGAAAAGCTTGCGCGCAGCCAGGCGCCTGTCTATATCAGTGGAGAATCGGGCAGCGGCAAGGAGCTGGCAGCCAGGCTGATTCACAGCAACAGCTCGCGCCGCGACAAAGCCTTTATTGCCGTCAATTGCGGTGCGATACCGGAAAACCTCATGGAAAGTGAATTTTTTGGTTACAAAAAAGGTGCTTTTACCGGCGCAGCACAGGATACCTTAGGCTTATTTCAGGCGGCGAACGGCGGTACGTTATTTTTGGACGAAGTGGCTGATTTACCACTTGCCATGCAAGTAAAGTTATTGCGCGCGATTCAGGAGAAAAAGGTACGCAGCGTGGGCGGCACGACAGAAGAAGCGGTGGATGTACGGATTATCAGCGCGACGCATAAGAATTTAAGCACCCTGATGGAGCAAGGTCTGTTCAGGCAGGATTTATATTACCGCCTGAATGTCATTCAGCTCAAAATGCCTGCATTACGAGACCGCCCGGAAGACATCCCGGAGCTTACACAAAAATTATTGCAAAAACTGTGCATGGCACAGTCAATTGCCTTACCTGTGCTTGAAGAAAGCGCTTCAAAACTTATTTCAGAACTGCACTTTGCGGGCAATGTACGTGAGCTGGAAAACATGCTGGAGCGCGCGCTGGCTTTATGTGATGGCCAAAAAATCAGCACTGATGACTTGTTCATGGGCGAAGAAATAAAAGTGAGAAGTGAAGAAGCAGGCCATTTTGACCCGGGTAAAACACTGGAGATCGGCTTGCCGGAATATCTGGAAGACATCGAAAAACGCGCGATTCTAAAAGCCTTGGCCAAAGCCAATAACAACAAAACCGCAGCAGCCAAATTGCTCGGGGTGAGTTTTAGAACACTGCGTTACAGGCTCGCCAAGCTCGGCCTGGCCAAAGAGGAAGATGCTGATTTGGAAAGCGATAATTTAGAAGAAAACTAACTGAGCGCGATGACCAAATAACCAATATACAGAGTGCCATTCACCAGCAAATGCCATATGCGAATGCCGCCCTTAGCCATTAAATAACGCATCCAGGCTGCAGCAACCAGCGTCACGATAATCCCCCACAACACTTCTTTGCGCGGCTCCCAAGGCGTAAGCATAATACCAATCGCCGGCAACAACGTACCCTGAAATACCATCGCACCGGTAATGTTACCGAACGCCAGTGTGTCTTTGCCTTTGCGTATCCACAAGATGCTGTTTACTTTCTCCGGAAGCTCGGTCGCGATAGGAATAATCAGCAGAGATAACAACAACGCCGAAATGCCAAGCAGATGCGAAGCCTCTTCCACACCGCCAATAAAACCTTTCGCACCTGCAATCAACAGGCCCAGACCTAATAAAAGCTGTATCACGATCACTACCATGTTATTAGGCAGCCCCAATTTACATAAGAACATGTCGCTATCGGCTTCTGTGACATGACCATCCTCCACCAGGGCTTTAGAGGCGCGTAATGTCACCATCACATAGATAAAATAGATCATCACCATGCAAAAGCCTAAGCCGTAGCGCACGGCAACCAGACTATGCGGGATGAAGAGCGCGATGGTCGCAAACCCGAATGCAATCAGAAAAAAATTGAGGTCGCGGGTTAGGCCGGTACGTTCTGGTCTTAGATGGCCGTGTGTGCCGCGACGCTTCCATACCGAAACCGCCATCAGGCACACCGACAAAGTAGCCAACATCAAGGGCGCGCCTAAAATCGCCCCTACGCCGATTTCCTCATTGGTGGCTGCATTTTGTGTACCTGCAAGCAAAGCAAGCAAGGGCACGGAAGTTTCCGGCAAGGCTGTGCCAACCGCCGCGAAGAGCGAACCGGTCACACCCTCAGAAATGCCGAGCTTTTCGCCCAAATGCTCCAGCGCGTTAGTAAACACTTCCGCCGCAATTAAAATTACCACCAACATCGCCAAAAGCAGCACAAAAACCATGGTTTTACCTTTACAATAAACTACTTAATAAACAGAATTTTAGCTGATAACACCCTTATTTGCATGCCGAACAATAAATTAAAACTGAATGCGGCCGGCTATGTTGACCCTGCCACACAAATCGCCTCACCCAATTATGACGCAAGGCCAGAACACTGTTCGGTGAATATGATTGTCATTCACAACATCAGCCTGCCTCCCAATGAATACGGGGGTGCTGGCATCGTGCAATTATTCACCAACCAGCTCAACCCAAATGAACAGCCTTACTATGCCGAAATTTACGCGCGTAAAGTATCGTCACATTTTCTCATTCGACGCGATGGTCAACTGATTCAATTTGTATCGTGCCTGCAGCGCGCCTGGCATGCGGGCGTATCAAACTGGCGCGGGCGTGAACGTTGTAACGATTTTTCGGTCGGAATTGAGCTGGAAGGCACTGATTTTGAGGCATTTGAACCAGCACAATACCATACACTTAACTTGCTGCTTGAATGTTTGAGTAAGGCTTACCCTATACAAGATATTGTCGGGCATTCAGATATTGCACCAGGCCGTAAAACCGATCCTGGACCATATTTTGATTGGCACAAAATAAAACAAATTAAAAAACTATCATGAAAACATTTATGCACATCATCTCTTCCTCTCTTTTTATCGGGCTGCTGGCTTTGCTATTGATCGCCTGCGGCGCAAAAGACGATGGAACAGCTGAAAAGTCTGAAAAAAAAGGTCAGAAACCCACCCTCGTTACCGTTACTGAAGTCAAGAACCAAGCGATTGAAACTACAGAAGTGGCCATCGGCTCGCTGGAAGGCCTGGTAGACCCAACGGTAGCAGCAGAGGTGGCTGCACGCGTAGTTAAAGTGCTGGTTAACCCTGGTCAAACCGTCAAACAGGGGCAACTCATCGCCACTTTAGATGCCGCCGATTTCACCATGCAGCGCAATGAAGCACAGGCGGAAATTGCGCGCATTCAGGCATTATTGGATAACCAGGCCAAAATCGTCGCCCGCAACCAGGCTTTAGTTCATAAAAAATTTATCTCCCAAAACGCGGTAGATAACGACATTGCCCAGCAAAACGTACTGAAACAACAACTTGAGGCAGCAAGAGCGCGCGTCGCCAGCATCAACCATAGCAGCAGCAAAACCAGGGTGCTTGCACCTGTCAGCGGTGTGATAGAGAAAAAAATTGTGGATACGGGCGATTTCGTGCGCGTGGGGGATCCCATCGTGCAAATTATTTCCAAACAAAGATTACGCGCGCATTTGCCTTTTCCAGAACACATCGGCGCACAACTCAAACCCGGCCTAAAAGTACGGCTCACAACACCCACCAGCGACAAACCGGTCGAAACCGTGATTCATGAATTAAAACCCATGATTACTGAAGGCAGCCGCACCGTGGACGTAATTGCTGACGTGCTAGACGCCCCCGGCTGGCAACCTGGCGCCAGCGTTACAGGCACCGTGATTTTAGGCTTGCAGGCAGCCGCCATGACGATTCCCGAGCAAAGCCTGGTGCTGCGCCCTGCGGGTGAAGTGGTTTATGTCGTACGCAACAATATTGCATATCAGGCAGTCGTAAAAACCGGCTTACGCCAAAATGGCATGATTGAACTGCTGGAAGGCTTGAAAACGAATGATGTCATCGTGGTGGACGGCGCCGGCTTTTTGACGGATGGGGCGCCAGTTAGCGTTCAAAAGGTCAAATAATGACGCTGCCTGAGCTATCGATTAAGCGTCACGTCCTCGCCTGGATGCTATCCGGCGTCATCATACTATTCGGCCTCATCGCCTACCAGCGCATTGGCGTAGATCGCATCCCGTCTATTGATTTCCCGATCATTATGGTCAACACTACTTTGCGTGGCGCTGATCCTGAAGTGGTTGATACCAGCATCACCAGCGTGATTGAATCCGCCATCAATACCACACCCGGCATTGAGCATATTGAGTCTGCTTCATCGCCCGGCGTTTCCAGCATCAAAATCACTTTTGCGTTGAGCAAGAACATCGATGTGGCATACAACGAGGTGCAAGCCAAAGTGAATCAGGTATTGCGCCGCCTGCCCGACGACACCGATCCGCCAACCGTGCAAAAGGTCGATACTAACGCTGCACCCGTGATCTGGCTGGCTTTGAGCGGCGACCGCACTATCCAGCAACTCAATTTGTACGCCAATAACGTACTGAAGAAGAAATTTGAAACCATTCAGGGTGTAGGTGAAGTGACGCTTGGCGGCCGCCGCGACCGGGTGATTCGCGTTAATGTCTCGCCAGAGCGCATGGCCGCCTACAAACTCACCGCCAACGATTTAGTTTCTGCATTTGGTCGCGAACACGTGCAGCTTCCAGGCGGCTTTTTGGTTAGCCAGCAGGCGGAACAGTTGATCAAGCTCGACCTTGAGTTTCATAATACCCAAACACTCGCGGATATGGTCGTGCTCACAAAAGCTGGCGTGCCCATTCGTCTAAAAGACATCGCCAGGATTGAAGACGGCATAACAGACAATCGCCAGGTGGCGCGCTACAACGGCAAACCCACAGTAGGCATTGGCATGGTGAAAATCGCAAACGCCAATACGGTGGAAATCATAAAAGAAGTCGAACGCAGGCTTGAAGCCGATATTCGCCCTAATCTGCCGGCTGGCATGACGCTCGAAATTTCTAGCAACGACTCCATTTTCATCAACCAGCTTGTCGCATCGCTTAAAGAGCATCTGGTTGAAGGCACGCTGTTTGCCGCGCTGATTGTATTAATCTTTATGCGCTCTTTCAGCTCTACGCTGATGATTTGTCTGGAAATCCCCGTTTCGTTGCTGGGCGCAATCGCGGTAATGTATTTTGCCGGCTACACCTTCAACAGCATGACCTTGCTGGCCTTACTGTTGCTGATCGGTGTGGTGGTGGATGATGCCATTGTGGTGCGGGAGAGCATTCTAAGGCACATGTCTGGCGAAGCTGGTACTGGCTTGAGCGCAAGCGACTTGAAAGACCCGCTAGCGGTAGCGGCGTTTCGCACCAAAGCCACCATTGTAGGCAGCAACGAAGTAGTGTTTGCGGTGCTAGCCTCCTCTGCATCGTTGGTGTGCATATTCGCGCCGGTGATTTTTATGGATGGCGTCATCGGCATGTTTTTTAAATCGTTTGCCGTAGTGGTCACGTTTGGTGTGCTTGTTTCGTTATTTGTTTCGCTCACGCTCACGCCCATGCTGTGTTCGCGCTATCTTAGCGTTACCCAGAATGAAAATGCGCTTTACAAGGCTATTGGCCGCGGGTTGAATACGCTGGAAAGCGTTTACAAAAAACTGTTGCACTTCGCGCTCGATCACCGTGGTCTGGTCTTGTTATTCACCGCTATTTTCGTAGGCGCCACTGGTTTCTATTCGCTCAAACATGTCGCTAAAGACTTTGTGCCGGAAGCGGATGAAAGCAGTTTCAGCATCAGTATCAAAACCCCTTTAGGTTCGAGCCTCGCCTACACAGATTCGCGCCTGAAACTGGTTGAAGCCGCTGTGGCCAGCCATAAAGATGAAGTGGCAAGCTATTTTGCCACCATTGGCGCGGGTTCCCGCGGGCAAGTCAACCAGGGCAATATCAATGTACGTTTGAAACCTAAAGAAGAGCGGGCCAAGAGCCAGCAAACCCTGATTAAAGAGCTAAAAAAAGAATTCGATAAGATTCCCGGCGTACGCGCGATTCCGTCACCCACCTCTATAGTGCGCGGTCAGCGCTCAGAGAAACTGCAGCTCAACCTGACAGGCGCAAATTTACAGGAGATTGGCCGCATTTCGCAGCTGGTGCAGCAAAGCTTGAGCAACAATCCCGACATGGGGAAAGTGGATGTAGATGTACAACTGGACTTGCCGCAGCTCAATATGCAGATTGACCGTGCACGCGCCGCAACACTAGGCCTGAGCGCTAATGACATTGCCACCGCCGTGAGTTTATATGCTGGCGGCATCAATGTAGCAAAATATAATGACTCCACCAGCGATGGCCAGCGTTATGACATCCGCCTGAAAACAAGTGAAGCCGTGCTTAAAAACGCTGCTGATTTAAGCAAAATTTATCTCCGAAGCGCAAGTGGCGAGTTGGTCAGGTTAGACGCTGTGGCCAGTTTCAAGGCGGAGTTGGGTGCGGCCGTCATTGGCCGCTATGATTTGCAGTATGCGGTTAATTTTTACGCCAACCCCAACATGCCACTGGGCGAGGCGGTGGATCTGGTGAATAAAACCATCGCTAAACTGGTGCCACCAAATTACAAGGTTAAATTCACAGGCCAGGCCGAAGAACTTGGCAAAACCATGAAAAACGTGAAATTTGTATTTTTGCTCGCTTTTGTCCTGCTCTACATGGTGCTGGCGAGCCAATTTAACTCGTTTATTCAACCCCTTATCATCATGCTCGCGCAACCGCTCGCTATTATCGGCGGACTTATCGCTCTTTTGATTTCGGGCGACACGCTCAATATTTTCTCGATGATAGGCTTGGTGTTACTGATAGGCCTGGTCGCCAAAAACTCGATTCTGCTAGTGGATTTAACCAACCAACTGCGTGAAAAAGGTGCCAGCATCAACGACGCACTTAAAGAAGCTTGCCCGATCAGACTACGCCCGGTATTGATGACTTCGCTCACCATTATTCTGGCTTTGCTGCCAGCGGCGCTGGGCTTAGGCGCAGGCAGTGAAACCAACCGGCCGCTTTCAGTCGCCATTATCGGCGGCATGATTTCATCGACCTTACTGACTTTAGTGGTGGTGCCGGCAGCATATTCGTTGGTGATGAATGGGCTAGAAAAGCTCCGAACCGGAAAATTTAAAACGAATTAAGCTTTTTTAGAAAACGAACATGCTCTGGAAGGCAATATCCATGCGGCTCTCAGAGCATCTATTTTTCGCTATTTACAAGTTTTTGCACTACCAGACTCCCCACCATATCACCCTGCACATTTACCGTGGTACGCAAGGTATCGAGCAGGCGGTCTATGGGCAGCAAAATCGCAATGGCTTCGGCAGGCAAGCCGACCGATTGCAGCACCATCACCATCGTGACCATGCCTGCGCTGGGAATGCCTGGCGCGCCCATGGCGGCGATCATAGCGGTGAAAAATACTATCAGCTGCTGAGTCAGGTTAAGATCCACGCCGACTAGATTAGCGACAAACAGCGCGGCAGCAGCTTCATATAAGGCTGTGCCATCCATGTTAATGGTGGCGCCAAGCGGAATCACAAACCCGGCGATTTCAGGCTTTACCTGTAAATGCTGCGCTGCACAACGCAGGGTAACCGGCAAGGTGGCCGAGCTTGAACTGGTGGCAAACGCAGTAACTAACGCCTCGCGTGCCCCGCGCCAGAACCAGAGCGGCGACTTGCCTGTAAATAAATACAGCGCCAATGGCAATATCACGATGCCGTGCAACAGCAACGTGCCGATAACAAGCGCCACAAACTTGGCTAGCGTGCCCAGCATGGCAACATCCTGCACCGCAACCAGCTTAACCAGTAGCGCCATAATGCCGAGTGGCGCCAAGCGCATCACCCAGCCGACAATACGCATGGTGATTTCCAGGCCTTCTTGCAGCAGAGATAAAATACTTCTATAACGCTCGCCGCCCATGACTAGCGTGATGCCTAATATCAGCGCGAACATTACCACAGCCAGCACGTTGCCTTCACTTAACGCTTTAAATGGGTTAACAAACAAGCCATGTAAAAACTGTGCGAAAAATTCAGGCAATGGCAATTGCTTGGCTTCAAAGTTTTGCATGGCATGCTCAAACATCGGCAGGCTCAAGCCGCTACCCGGCTTGAAGTAAAGGCTGGCGGCCATGCCCAGCCCTATTGCAATCCCCATAGAGCATACAAAAAACAGGAGTGTGGTTACCCAAACGCGATGCATTTGCTGGTGTTGCCGCAAATTGGCAATCCCCACGGTGATTGAGCAAAACACCAGTGGAATCAAGATCATTTTGAGCAAATCGATAAACAGCGTGCCTACTAGGTCGGAGGCATACAAGCCTCCCTGTGCGACAGGGTTTTCTGCACCTAGTGTTTGAAAATACAGTCCGACTGCTACACCAGCAATTGCCCCTATTAAAATTTGGGTGTTAAGGCTATGCAGTTTCATCTTTAATCATTTTGCGTTCAAACACCGCTGCAAAAAAACCATCGGTGCCGTGCAGATGTGGCAATAGTTTTAAATATTTGCCTGTATCCAGTTTGATGTGCTGCTGGCTTAGAATCTCATTGGCTGGCAGCAAGTAAAACTCAGGATTTGCACTTAAAAACGCTTCTGCAATCGCCTCGTTTTCATCCTGCAGCAGGCTGCAAGTGGCGTAAATCAAGCGCCCGCCTGCTTTAGTGAGTTTTGCTGCGCGCGCCAGAATATTGGTTTGCTTAACATTCAGTTCCTGCACATCCTGCTCGGTTTGGCGCCATTTTAAGTCCGGGTTGCGTCGCAAAGTGCCTAGCCCACTGCAGGGCGCATCCACCAGCACGCGGTCAAACTTGCCATGGAGACGTTTCAATTTCTGGTCATTTTCACTCGTAATTACCTGCGCATGCAGATTGGATAAGCCTGAGCGTTTTAAGCGTTGCCCCAAATTATGCAAACGTTTCTCGGATACATCAAAGGCATACAGGCGCCCTGTGTTTTTCATCAACGCGCCTATGGCCAGGCTTTTACCGCCTGCGCCCGCACAGAAATCCGCTACCATCTGGCCACGTTTTGGCGCGACCAAATAGGCCAATAACTGGCTGCCTTCGTCCTGCACCTCGATTTTACCTTCGGTGAATAATACATGGCGGCTGATGCCCATGCGATTGGGCATGCGGATACCAATTGGCGAATACGGAGTAGCTTTAATGACATCTTCGTTAGAAGTGTTTTCAGCCAGCATTTTTTTAAGCACCTCATCCCGGTTGCCTTTGATGGTATTGACGCGCAAATCCAGACTCGCCTGCTCGAACATGCTGCGACAAATCGTCAACGCTTCTGTTTCGCCATATTGCGCTACCAGCTTATCCCAGAGCCAATCGCGCACGTCGGCCTGCACGGCCAAAGGCAAATTTTCGGTCGATTTGGCCTTAATCGCATGCGCCCACTCGGTTTGCTGCTCGTTCAATACCGGCTCAAGCTCTCGGATGCTCTTGCCTTGAATACGCAGTAGCCACGCCAGTATGAGTTTACGCGCATCATCCGGGTCGTTCTCCTCATTGGCGGCTACCGTACTTAAATAACGCAGACGGCGCAGCACGCCATATACGCTCTCGGCCACAAAAGCACGTTCTTTGGTGCCGAGTTCACGGTTATTGCGAAAAAACTCACTCAATTTGGCATCTGCCGGACTATTGAAATCAAGCAGATTGGCTAGCACCACTGCGGCCTGACGGATTAGATTTGCATTCATTGTTTATCTTTTTATAAAGTTTGATTAATCGTTTGTTTTACTAATTATTTACTGTGGGGCGGTTGGTGTTGATGCGGGTTGCCACCATTTCAACCACATCGCCATTTTTCTCTGTTTTACGAATCTTAACCGGCACGAATTGATAATCTATCGCCAGCCATAATTCGGTCTTTTCATCTGCATCGCTATTGCTGTGTGTGATATGGATAGTTTTAAGCTCGCCCAGCACACTATTAATGTTCTCCTCACCCTCAAAGCTATAGTCATATGTTGCTAATTTCTTGCCTGTGGCAATATGAATTTGCATGGTTTGCAAAGGCGCCACATACATAAACTGATACATAAAACTCAGTATATCTTGCGTACCTTCGGACAGATCCTCTGTTTTAGCGCCTTTTGAGGTCTGCAAGATCACTTTTCTGGTTTGCCAATCAAAATTGGCAGTGCGGGTTTTATCTGTTTTGTTGCCAAACTGGTATAAATAAGTCTTTGGTTGCAGCCCTGTCTTGGTCAGTTCACCCTCGCTGGTTTGCAATAAATCTGGGAACAGCAATGCAACGATACCGCTACCTTCAGTAAGCCATTTCAATTGATATTGCTTATTGTCGATCAGATTGTAAGTGATTTTGGCCTTGCCTTCTGCACTACCATCGATTTTTGTGCGCACATCAAAATCCGTTTCTACATATTGATATGCATTTTCGTTAATCACCAGGCCTGTATCCTCCGGCTGGGGCGCTTCCTGTGGGGGGCTGGGTTCGCTATTTTCAGTTTGTGGCTGCGGCGGATTTTCAGTTACTGGCTCCGGGTCTGGTGCCGCATCCGTCACCGCCGCCTCATTCACTTGATTCGGCATTTCAGTTTCTGGAGGCTCAACAGGTTCAGGCGGCTTGACCGGTGGCGTTGGTTCTGGAATGACTACATCTTCTGGAATTGGTGTTTCTACTGTTTTAACGACCGCCTTAGGCATCTGAATGCTTGCCTCGATCAGATGCATTTCCTTTTTTAAGTCAGGCAGCGTTAAATCAAGTTTTCCCAATAAAAAAAAATGCAGCACAACTGATACAGCCAAAGCAAGTCCCAGCCGCTTGTGGCTCGGGTCGTTCAGCACCTGTTCAAGCTTACTCCACATGAATGTTGGTTAGCGTTTGCTCGAAATTACTGCCGTCTTCATCCGTAAGCTTATAGCGCACCGGCAGATAATACTGATCTTCGGCCAGCCACAGCTGTTTTTTCTCAGCCCCTGCCGCAGCCTCGTTTGAGATATGCAATGTTTTATAGCTTGTTTTTGCAATGTCCAGTTTCAAGCCGCGCGCAATCACTTTATATTGATATTGATGCAGTTTCTTGCCCGTTGTCAGCGTCACATTGACCTCATCCTTTTTAGGTGGCGTAAACATAAATTGATAAACGTAGCTCGCCAGATCTTGCGTGCCCTTGTTTAAGGCTTCGGTTCTGCGCTCACCTTTTACCTGCATACTGAGCATATTTTTTGCCCAATTAAAATCCGCAATCAAAGTCTTCTTGGCGCTATGCCCCTGATGCAACTCGAAATGACTTGGCTTCAAACCCTGACTAGTAACCGCGCCCGTGCTGGTAAGCACGCGCTCACCCATTAAGGCATAAACGCCAAGTCCTTTAGTCACGGATTTAATCCGATACTGTTTGCCATTTTGCGTGAAGCTTTCTTTCACCTTGGCGAATTGCTTGCCGTTGCGGGCGACATCGTATTCAAGCTGGATACTTTTTGGATAGGCCTGCGCCGGGCTTGCGCCCAAAAAACATATTGGCAACAGCAACAAAATAATGAATTGCGATAATCTCAACATGCACTTCTTTCGTAGGCAGAGCCAAAATTGTGTTAGTTCATTTAACGCATCATGACACGATGCGTTGTCTGTATGCTATTAAGGAAGCCCTAAACAACGACCGTAGGCGCTTCACCTGCCTGCTGCTCACGAATATGGCCAATCACTGACACTGTTTCACCTGCTTCAATCAACAAAGACTGGGCTGCATCCGCATATTCTTTTGCCACAATCACCACCATGCCGATACCGCAGTTAAAAGTACGGTACATCTCGTCTTCAGCCACATTACCCTGTGCTTGCAGCCAAGTAAACAAAGGCGGCATTGTCCAACTGCCTTTGGTGATTTCAGCGGTGAGGCCACCTGGCAATACACGCGGCACGTTCTCGGTAATACCGCCGCCGGTGATATGCGCCATGCCTTTCACCGGCATCGTCCAGATCAGCTTAAGCAGCGATTTCACATAAATTCTGGTCGGCGCCATCACCACGTCCTTGAACTTACGGCCATGGAAATCCGATTCAAAATCAATGCCTGATTTTTCGATCAGCTTGCGAATCAGCGAGTACCCATTGGAATGCGCACCGCTGGAAGCCAGACCCAGCACCACATCGCCTGCTGCGATCGTTGTGCCATCGATGATGTTGGCTTTATCCACACAGCCCACTGCAAAGCCTGCCAAATCGTATTCACCGGCCGGGTACATGCCTGGCATCTCGGCGGTTTCCCCGCCAACCAGCGCGCATCCCGATTGCTCGCAGCCTTCGGCAATGCCCTTGATCACCTGCGCAGCCGTGCCGACTTCCAGCTTGCCGCAAGCAAAGTAATCCAGGAAAAATAACGGCTCGGCGCCCTGTACGAGGATATCGTTCACGCTCATCGCCACCAGATCAATACCCACGGTATCGTGCTTATTCAGCTCGAACGCCAACTTTAATTTAGTACCCACACCATCGGTGCCGGAAACCAGCACCGGCTCTTTGAATTTTTGCGGCACGGCAAATAACGAACCAAAGCCGCCGATACCACCCAGCACTTCAGGACGCATAGTGCGCTTGGCGAATGGCTTGATTTGCTCCACAAGCGCATCGCCTGCTTCAATATCAACACCCGCATCGCGGTAACTAATGGAAGTTTTATCTGATGTATTTGTAGTCAAAGCTGTGCTCGATTCTAAATCTTGGGGTTAATTACAACGCTGTGGGTTAATTTAAGTATAATTTGCCAGATAGCATTTTAACGCACTATGCCTAATGAACCAAAAAAACACTGCAAACCACAATTCTAGCAATAATTTTTTAGCCAACAATCGCTGGCTGATTCTCGCTGCGCTTTTTGTATTTTTCATTTATTTGCTGCTGCCCGTGCTCACGCCCTTTTTAATTGCGGCGATATTGGCCTATATCTGCGACCCGCTGGTAGACAAGCTCAGTGTATGGGGTATGGGCAAATTCAGACTCGGCCGCACGCTTGCCACGACATTGATGATGCTGGCGATATTCGCTGCCATATTTTTACTATTTTTAATATTAATCCCGCTCTTGCAAAAAGAATCTTTGCTCATCGCGGAGCGGCTCCCCGTCTTCATCGGCCGTATTCGCGATTCAATTGAACCCTGGCTGCACGCCAGATTCGGCATTCATTTCGATGTAAACAGTGCGCAAATTCAGGAACTTATCACAAAAAACTGGAAATCTGCGGGAGACATCCTCGGCAGCATACTACAAACTGCTGGTAGTCACGGCTTGGCCTTGATTGGCATAGTCGCCAACACCCTGTTGCTGCCAATAGTGCTGTTTTATCTGCTGCGCGACTGGGATGGCTTTATTGCAAGTATCGGCCAATTGGTGCCGCGTGACTGGCACGATAAAACCGTTACCGTTGCCAAGGAAATCGACCAGGTGCTTGCCGAATTTCTGCGCGGACAACTGATGGTGATGCTCGCCATGAGCCTGTTTTACACCATTGGCCTGTGGATCGCGGGACTCGATATGGCGTTGCCGATTGGCTTGATTGCAGGCTTGCTGGGTTTTGTGCCTTATTTAGGCATAGCGCTGGGCCTGGCATTGGCGCTGCTTGTCGCGGCATTGCAATTTACCAGCATTGGGCAGGTCATCCCTGTTTTGCTGGTATTTGGCATCGGCCAGTTGCTGGAAGGCATGGTGCTCACGCCAAAACTGGTGGGCCATCGCATCGGTCTGCATCCTGTCATTGTGATTTTCGCCTTGCTGGCCGGCGGTCAGCTATTCGGCTTCGCGGGCGTGCTGCTTGCACTGCCAGTGAGTGCGGCGATTGCGGTTGGTTTGCGCCACACCCGGGAAAGTTATCTGGGTAGCGATACCTATTTAAAATAGAGAAGCATGAAGCAACTCCTTCTCGACATCAAACCCGCTGCCGCGCCATCGCTGCAAAACTTTGTGGCGGGACGTAACGCAGAAGCGATCGCCAGCCTGAACGCTGCACTCAGCAGCCAGGCACAACCACGTTTTATCTATTTGTGGGGCGAAGCCGGCAGTGGAAAAAGCCATTTATTATCGGCCTGCAAGGCAATAGGGGGGCGGGTTGCAGACGATGTGCATTTACTCGATAACGAAGCGCAGATTGAATTATTCAATACCTACAACCAGCTTAAGGAAACCGGCGATATACTGATTACTGCAGGCCTGCACGCGCCTGCACAAATGGGCTTGCGTGACGACCTCGCCACGCGTCTGGCCTGGGGACTGGTGTATCAACTGCAACCGCTGAATGACGATGAAAAAGCCACCGCGCTCAAACAGCACGCCAAAGAGCGCGGCATGAAGCTGCCCGATGAAGTCGTCGACTACTGTCTGCGCTACTTGCGCCGCGATTTACCTACCTTAATGGCGACATTGGATGCGCTGGACGAATGGTCGCTAACGACCCATAAGCCGATTACCGTGCCGATGCTGCGTAAATTATTACAATTGAATTTAGAACTTTAACGATCAGAATCCATGCTTAGAGTCACTGAAATTAAACTGCCTTTAACCAGCGCGACAGACAAGGGGCATTCAAACAGCGAAATCAAAGCTGCATTAATCAAAAAGCTGGCGATTAACCAATCTGACCTGATCGAGTTTTCGATTTTCAAACGCGGCGTGGACGCACGCAAAGCCAACGCGATTTTATTGGTGTACTCGCTGGATGTCAGCGTGAATAACGAGGCTAAATTGTTAGCCAGATTTGCCAAAGACCCGCATGTAAAGCCGGCGCCTGATACCAGTTATCAATTTGTGGCTACTGCACCTGTCGAGTTAAAGTCGCGTCCTGTCATCGTGGGTTTCGGCCCTGCCGGGATTTTTGCAGCGCTTATTCTGGCGCAATCCGGCTTTAAGCCGATTGTGCTTGAGCGTGGCAAGCGCGTACGCGAGCGCACCAAGGACACCTGGGATTTTTGGCGTAAATCCAAGCTCAATCCGGAATCCAACGTGCAATTCGGTGAAGGAGGCGCGGGCACGTTCTCGGATGGCAAACTTTACAGCCAGATTAAAGACCCCAAACATTACGGCCGCAAAGTCTTGCAGGAGTTTGTAAAAGCAGGCGCGCCGGAAGAAATTATGTACGTCAGCCATCCGCATATCGGCACATTCAGGCTGGTCGGCATGGTGGAAGAAATGCGCAAAACGATTGAATCGCTTGGCGGCGAGATTCGTTTTGAAAGCCGTGTGGATGATATTGAAATCGAGAACGGGGAGGTGCAAGGCGTGGTGCTGCAAACAGGCGAACGCATCGCCACCAATCACCTGATCCTGGCAGTTGGCCATAGCGCACGCGATACATTCGAGATGATTCACAAAAAAGGCATTTATATCGAAGCCAAACCATTTTCAATTGGCTTTCGCATCGAGCATCCGCAATCGCTCATTGACCGCGCACGCCATGGCGCAAATGCACAGCACCCCATTTTGGGCGCGGCCGATTACAAGCTGGTGCATCATGCCAGCAACGGGCGCAGCGTTTACAGCTTTTGCATGTGCCCGGGCGGCACAGTGGTCGCGGCAGCATCCGAACAAGGCCGCGTAGTCACCAACGGCATGAGCCAGTATTCGCGTAACGAGCGCAACGCCAATGCTGGCATCGTGGTCGGCATTACGCCGGAAATCGATTTCCCTGGCCATCCACTCGCCGGCATGGCATTGCAGCGTGAACTGGAGGCAAAAGCCTATGCCCTGGGAGGCAGTAACTATGCGGCTCCCGGACAATTGATTGGCGACTTTTTAGCCAACAAACCTTCTGCCAAATTTGGCGAAGTGATGCCCTCTTATACCCCGGGCGTGCATCTTACCAATCTGGACTCTGCGCTACCCGAATTCGCGATTACAGCCATCCGCGAGGCGATTCCAGCGTTTGCCAAACAAATTAAAGGTTTTGACCTTGCGGACGGCATTTTAACCGGCGTAGAAACGCGCACCTCGTCGCCGATCCGCATTAAACGCAATGATGACAACCTGCAAAGCATCAACACCAAAGGCCTGTACCCATGTGGCGAAGGCGCAGGCTATGCAGGCGGTATTTTATCGGCCGGCGTAGATGGCATCAAAGTGGCCGAAGCGGTCGCTTTGAACATCAACCGTTTGTAACTAAAATCACAGTTGAACATGATATAAAAAAGCATAATATAGTCGTTACATATCTGGATTGACGGTTTCTTTTTTATTGAGAGGAATTAAAATGAAAGCAAATGTGGGTGGCATTGATCGCGTGATACGCATTGTGGTGGGGCTGGCTTTGATCGCTTGGGCATTAATCGGCGGCGGCCCGATGTGGGCATGGATAGGCGTTGTGCCGTTGGCTACCGCGTTGATTAATTTTTGTCCTGCTTATGCCCTGTTAGGCATGAGCACCTGCAAAACCAAGTAATAGCAGGTTGTTATGCAGGCACGACAGCGGTTTCTCCTGACGCTGTTTTGCCAAGATTATCATGCCAGGTGACAGTAATTTTATCACCTGCTTTTGCACCTTTCAGGTGAAAAGTCAGATAAGGGTTCTTAGAAATTCCCGTGCCCCATTGCATCTCCAGCACGGGCTGATCGTTTAAAGTCGCAGTGACCAGTTGAATAAAATGGGCTGGAATCAGTTGCCCGGCATCATCTTTCCGGCGGCCGGTTTCCATGGGGTGATTAATAATCACTTTCACTTCAGTCACGTCACTAATCAGTTTGGCGCGCATTTTCATATTCGCTTCCATTAACCGCACCCGTTCTCTAGCACTTCAACCGCCTTGCTATTGGTGTAGTACTTATCGCCTGCTTTTACAATAATCTTGACATCGCTGGTTTCAGCCATTTTGATGCGCGTGACCAGGTAAGGCAACGCGCCATTGCTGAACATGAAATTGCCGATGAGTGCAGTCGGATTATGCTCCACCAGCACGCTCATTGCCTCGGTGTTCGGGATGCGGCTGGTGATTTCGATCTGCACGATTGCGCCATTTTCCGCGCGGTCCGGCGCGATAATTTCAATGTCTTTGCTTGGAATTTCGCCATTAATCGCCAAATGGGCAGTCGCCTCGTTAAGTTTTGCCGCTTCGAACGCGGCTTTATTCCATACCGCGGCCAGCGCATGGATTGGCAGCATGAATGCGGTAGCCGCGGCGCCTGCCAGAATAGTTAAAAAATCTCTGCGTTGCATTAACTTGTTTTCTCGTTTTCCTGCTTACGGCGCAGCTCTTTCAAGCGCGCCTCTACAATCGAATGCTCATAAAAATTGCCGTCTTTGGCTTTTACCGCAAACTCCATCTGCTCGATAGCTTTGGCCAAATTATACTGCCGGTAATAAGATTCCCCTTGCGCCTGAAAGCGTAACAGATTTTTGTTTTTTGCTGTGTAAGCTTTAGCCAGAATCTCATAGAAATAAGCATCGCTGGGGTACTGTGCCTGCTTACTCTGTACCAGTTTAATGGCTTGATCTGGCTGGTTAATCGCTAAAAAATGCTCGGAATAGCCGTATATCAAAGAGCGATGGGTAGGAAACAGCGCCAGCGCCTTTGCATATTGGCTGGCTGCGGCTTGCGGATTGTTGCTCGCCACTTCCAGTCGCGCACTTAAATTCTCAATATAGGCGTTTTTTGGCGCATTGGCCTTTAGCCATTTCACCTGGTTGGCGGCACCGGTTAAATCGTTTTTGCGTAACATCGCCACCGCCAGACCATAATGCTCGGCGGCTTCGCTGGCGAATCGCCGTTCTTTAATATTATCTTCAAACTGGTCTATCGCGGTCTGCGCCAAGCCATTTGCTGCGCGCAGCTTGGCACGTACCAAGTTAAATTCTAGGCTATCGGTCACCTGCTTATACGGCATGGTTTCTACACGGTTCGACACATCCGCGATACGCTCCGCTGTAAGCGGGTGCGTGCGCAAAAAGCTGGGCGCGCTGCCCTCCACAAACCGCGTGCCACGCTGCAGCGTATTAAAAAATGCAGGCATGGCGCGTGTATCAAAACCTGCACTGTCTAAAATACTCAAACCCACGCGGTCTGCCTCACGCTCATGCTCGCGCGTATAATCTAACTGGCGCTGCACACCGATAGCCGACGCGGTTGCCATCGCGCCATTGGTCAGTTCCGGGTTGGCGCGCGATACCAGCAAAGCCAGCGCGATGCCCGCAATATTTTTAAAGGTATCGTACTTTTGCTGCGCCAGCATTCTGGCCAAATGTCTTTGCGTCACATGGCCAATCTCATGTCCCAGCACACTTGCCAATTCCGATTCGCTATTCGAAGCCGATATCAGCCCAGTATGTACGCCTATCACGCCGCCTGGCATAGCAAAAGCATTAATCGAGTTATCCTGCACTACAAAAAAATTAAACTTCTGCTGTTTATCCGGGCTGGCGGCGGTGAGCTTATTGCCCAGCGCCTGCACATAATCGGTCACCTCAACATCCTGCACCACCTCGTCGCTCACCGCCACTTCGCGCATAATCTGCTCGGCAATGCGCTGCTCATCCAGCGGCGATAATACGGTTTGCGAAACATCCCCCAGATCGGGCAGGCTGGTGTCCAGATTGGTCGGGCCTGCATAAGGCTTGGCGGACAAAGCTGGCTTGGGCAATGTTGAATTCTGTTGTGGCTTGTTTGCAGCATTTTCAGCAAACGCTACATTTGCGGCCAGCAATGTCACAATTATTATGGTCTTTAATTTCATTATTGCTATGATAGTGTCTTTAGGCGGCAAGTTCACGCCAAATTATAATTAGAAAATAATTCATAGAAAGTAATTGTATGGGCAAACTGACTCATTTCGACAATAGCGGCCAAGCGCACATGGTCGATGTCGGCGATAAAGCATCTACAAGGCGTGTCGCGGTTGCCAGCGGTGTGATTCAAATGTCGCCTGCCACGCTGCGACTCATTCAACAAGGTAACGCCAAAAAGGGTGACGTGCTTGGTATTGCGCGCATTGCTGCGATTCAGGCCAGCAAAAAGACGTCTGATTTAATTCCACTATGCCACCCGATTGCCTTAACCAAAGTCGCCATAACGTTTGAAGTGGATGAAAAGCATACTGCGATTACCTGCACCGCCACTTGCGAAACCACAGGCCAAACCGGCGTGGAGATGGAAGCGCTTACCGCTGTGAGTGTGTGCTTGCTAACCATTTACGATATGTGCAAAGGGCTGGATAGGGGCATGCTGATGAGCGATATAAAATTGCTGGAAAAACATGGCGGAAAATCAGGCGACTGGCTTGCAGAATAATCATCAAAAAGGCCTTTAAGTTACGGTAAATAAAGATTATGACAAACCAGCACCAACCTTCACCCATTAAAGCAAAAGGCGTCATCTATGCCCCATGGGAGCACGCTTTCAGCCGTGTATTAACACCGCTGGATGAATTTATACACCGCCAGACCACAAGCGGCATGCTGCTGATGGGTACAGCGATTATCGCGCTATTTTTGGCGAATGGATTGTTTGCCGAACCATACCTGCATTTTATTCACACCCCGGTGAACGTCAGTATCGGCAGCTGGGAAATCAAGATGAGTTTGCACCATTGGGTGAACGATGGCCTGATGGCGCTTTTTTTCTTTGTGGTAGGTCTGGAGCTCAAGCGCGAGATTCTGGTAGGTGAGTTGTCGGATTTGCGTCAGGCAGCTTTGCCCATCATTGCAGCCATTGGCGGCATGGTGATACCCGCCCTCATTTACCTGGTGTTTAATCCAGAGGGTGATGCTGCGCGCGGCTGGGGGATACCGATGGCTACCGACATTGCATTCGCGGTAGGTGCATTGGTGCTATTGGCTAGCCGTGTCCCCAAGGCGCTTATCACCTTTCTGATAGCACTGGCCATTGCGGATGATCTTGGCGCCGTGCTCGTCATCGCATTGTTCTATACACAAGCATTGGCGATGGATTGGCTGCTGCTAGCAGCTGCATTGGTAGTGGTACTGTTGACATTCAATTTTGCCGGCATTCGTAAAATCATCCCTTACTTCTTGGTAGCGGTATTGTTGTGGTATGCGCTGCTGCAATCAGGCGTACACGCTACGCTGGCTGGCGTGTTAGGCGCATTTACGGTGCCTGCAAGATCTAAATACGACCCCAGTTTATTTGCTGATCGGGTTAATCAGCAAATTGATCGTTTCATTGCCAGCCGTCAGCAAGACGACCGTGTGATGACAAACGAGAAACTGCATTCCGTAGTACAGAATCTGGAAGAAAGCGTTCTGGGTGTACAGACACCGCTTCAGCGCTTAGAGCAAATCTGGCATTTGCCAGTCGCTTTTATGGTGATTCCGATTTTTGCTTTGTTTAATGCGGGCATCCCGTTACAGGCTGGCTCCCTGGCCGAGACCTTGACGCATCCGGTAATGCTGGGCGTTACATTCGGACTGCTATTCGGCAAGTTTATTGGGATCACCGGCGTCTGCTGGCTGGCCTTACGTTTAGGTATAGGGCAGTTGCCAGGCGGCACCCGCTTTAGCCAGATTGCCGCCGTATCAGTTCTCGGTGGCATCGGCTTCACAATGTCGATATTTATTTCAGAGCTGGGTTTCGCAGATCAGCCAGAATATCTGTTAATGGCCAAGACCGGTGTATTGGCGGCATCTTTACTAGCTGGAATGTTAGGGTTTGTCTGGCTATGGTGGTTGGGTCGCAGAAATGAATAAGTAACATCGCTATTTCTTGCTCCGACCTCAACCAGCACAATCACCGGTTAGGCGCCGCAAGCATAAGCCGCAGCAGCCATCTGCGGCGTTTCACCCATCATCAATGCCGCGACCAGCTGCGCGCTCGCAGGCGCCATGGTGACGCCATACCTGAAATGCCCGGTGTTGAGGTAAAGATTTTTAATGGTGGGGTGTGCTGCGATAGTAGGCACATTATCCGGCGTGCCTGGCCGCAAGCCGCTCCAGTGCTTGATGATGGGTGCATGTTTTAAGCTTGGCATAATCGCTTCGGCCTTTGCCTGCATCTCCTGTTTCATCGCTTCTGTCGTGCCCGTATCGAAGCCCACATCCTCCAGCGTGCTGCCGGCCAACAAATGACCATCACTGCGCGGTACGAGATAAAACCCGTCCCTGTAGATGATGTTTTGCAATGTTTGGGCGGGCAACTGGTAGAGCAGAATCTGCCCGCGCATGGGCTTGATGTTGAGCTTGAGTGAGGTTTCTTTGAGCAGCTCAAAGCTCCATGCGCCTGAAGTGACCACAAATTGATCTGCCTCAAGCAGCTCGCCGGTATTGGCTCTCCAGGCATTGATCTGGCCGGTTTTTTCTAATTGAATTTCGTTAATTGGTGCCAGCTGGGTGTGCTCGATGAGCGTTACATCGTGCTGAATCAGCCATTGCTTGAGCGCTTGCAGCAATCGCGGATTACGTACTTGCGCAACCTCTGGCAGCAACAAATCGTCTGCTTTCTGCTCGATGGATACATGATGTTCTGCACACCACGTGAGCGCCATCGCCCTGTCAAAAGGCGGTTGAATGAGCATGCCGCTCTTGATGCATTCCGGGTCTATGCCGGTTTCGCGGTAAAGCTGCCGGCAGATCTCCGGATACAAACTTGCGCCCGCAAGCGCAAGCTGATTCACTTCATCTTTATAGAACCAGGGCAATAGCGGAAACACGATACCGGCGCCCGCCCATGACGATTCGCCCGAAGTTTGAGCCGCAATCTGGTTGCGCTCTACAACTGTAACCCGATGGCCGCGGCGAGCAAGCTCCATGGCGGTCATGCAGCCCATAATTCCGCCGCCTACTACAATAATTTTTTGTTTTGCCAAAATGATTACCTAGCCCGAATGTTTATTTGCCGGAAATCAAGTAGATTTCTGCTGCAATTAAATCTTCCGGGTTCCCCAGCAGTACCAGCACATCGCCTTCTTCCAGCACAATATCCGGCCTGGGAGGAATATCTTCCAGCATATTTGGGCGGCGCATTAAATGCACTTCTACATTGAATCTGGCGAGGTCGATATGATCCAACCGCAGTTTTCTGGCGTATGAGTTTTTGTTAATCTCGACGGAATGTAGCCTGACCTGCTGCGCATCAGTATTATCGGTATCGACATCTGAAACGCCCCGAAAATAACCTTTAAACATTTTATAGCGCTCTTCACGAAATAGCCGAATGCGCTTAATCACCTTGTTCAAAGGTACGCCTAGTAACACCAGCGCATGGGAAGCCAGCATGAGGCTGCCTTCCAGCACTTCGGGCACCACTTCTGTCGCGCCGGCCGCACGAAACTCATCCATGTGCGCCTCGTCATAAGTGCGCACAATTACGGGCAGATTGGGATAACTCTCTTGCGCCACATGCAGCACTTTCATTGAAGCGCGCAAATCAGAATAACTTACAACCAATGCCTTGGCGCGTGCGCCGCCTGCAGCCTCTAACACCACACGGCGGCCTGCATCGCCATACATCACATGCTCACCTGCAGTGGCGGCTTCATGCACGCGCGTAGGGTCAATATCCAGCGCGATGAAAGGAATATGCTCTTCCTTCAAAAAGCGCCCCAGATACTGGCCGCTACGCCCATAACCGCAAATAATGACATGGTCTTTCAAATCCTTGCTCACGCTGCCAATCTCTTCTACTACCTGACTACTTCTGCGCGTGTAGCTTTTCACCAGTTTGCGAGCAATGCGGCCGTTGTATTGAATAATAAAGGGTGCAATCACCATTGAGATAAGCGATGCCGCCAGCACTAATTGCAGTTCATCACCGCCAATCAACTTTTGTTCTAGACCTAATGCCAAAATCACAAAACTGAACTCACCTGCCTGCGCCAATATAATGCCGGTGCGAATACCCACACCAGTTTCAAAGCCGAATACACGCGTTAATGCAGCGATCACTATCGCCTTAAACAGTACAAAGCCAACCAAAAGCAAAAGCACCAAGTCTATGTGACTGATAACAAAACGAAAATCCAACAACATGCCGACACTGATAAAAAACAGCCCCAGTAAAATATCGCGGAAGGAAGCGATGTCAGATTCCACCTGGTAGCGATAGCGCGTTTCTGAAATCAGCATGCCCGCAATAAACGCGCCCAATGCATACGACAGGCCGGCAATATTGGTGGCAAATGCCAACAACAGAGTCACCATGAGCACATTCATCACAAACAATTCGCGCGAGCGTTGACGTGCCACCAGACTGAACCAGAAATCAAAAATGCTTTTGCCAAACTTGAACAATACAAACAACAGTATTGCAGACTTAATCAGTGACAATCCTAGTGTGGCGCTCAAGTTGCCCGTTTGCATACCCAAAGCGGGAATCAGCACCAAAATGGGAATCACGGCCAGATCTTGAAACAGCAGAATACCGATGCTTAAGCGGCCGTGCCGTGAATTTAAATCTACACGTTCTAACAGGATTTTAGAAACAATGGCGGTCGAGGACATGGTGAGCGCGCCGCCAATCACGAAAGCGGTAGTCAAACTTAAACCGAACGACCAGCCCAACAGCATGGCTACCGCCATGGTAATAATTACTTGCGAGCCGCCCAAGCCAAACAGGGTTTTACGCATTGCATAAAGCTTTGGCAGGCTAAACTCTAAACCGATGCTAAACATTAGAAACACAATGCCGAACTCTGCTACATGACGTCCATCCTGAGAATTTGGCAGCAAATCCAAACTATATGGACCAAGTAATATGCCCACAGCAAAATAAGCCAGCATGGTCGGCAAACGTAGCGCATGGAAGAGCGCCTTCGCAAGCACGGCGCTGGTGAGCAGAAGTAAAACACTGGTTAAGGAATCAAACATTTAGACCTTTTATCGTTATTTTTTGATTAAATTCGTTCTTGCTATTGATGTGTTTAGGCAAAAATTGTGCCTACTTTCATTATTTTACCCAAAAACCCGCGTTTTTTGCTTTATTCGCGACAGATTCCCTTTTATACTTAGTAGCTATGACACCTACATTACTGCAATCACAACGCGGGCATGCGCCAAAAGCAAGCACATTACAGTTAGCACGCAATGTATTAAGCATTGAAGCGCGAGAGATCGAGGCTTTGGCAAACCGGCTTGATGCCAATTTTGAAGCCGCAGTACAGCTCATTTTACATTGCCAGGGCCGTGTTGTGGTGAGCGGCATGGGTAAATCCGGTCATGTGGGCGGAAAAATCGCAGCGACGCTTGCCAGCACCGGTACGCCTGCATTTTTCATGCACCCGGCTGAAGCCAGCCATGGCGACCTTGGCATGATTACTAAAGGCGATATTGTGATTGCGCTTTCTAACTCCGGCGAAAGTGATGAGCTGCTCAATATCGTGCCTACGATCAAGCGTCTAGGCGCAAAAATTATCAGCATTACCGGCGCCGCAAACTCTACGCTGGCTAAAGAGTCTGATATACATTTAAGTGCCGAAGTCTCGCAAGAGGCATGCCCATTGGGCTTATCGCCCACTGCCAGTACGACGGCCGCATTGGCTTTAGGTGACGCGCTGGCCGTGTGTGTGCTGGACTGCCGCGATTTCTCGGCTGAAGATTTTGCGCGCTCGCACCCGGGCGGCAGCATTGGCAGGCGCTTGCTAACGCGCGTAAAAGATGTGATGCGCACCGGCGATGCCATCCCGAGTGTAAGGGATGATGTATTGTTATCTGTTGCGTTGGCCGAAATGACCAGAAAAGGCTTGGGTCTAACCGCCATTATTAATGTGGCAGGCCAGCTCAAGGGTATTTTTACCGATGGTGATTTACGCCGTGCATTTGCTAATGGCATTAATGCCAGCAGCGCCAGAATTAGCGATGTGATGCACGCCAACCCCAACACGATTCATGCCAATCAGCTGGCGATTGAAGCCGTGGAGATGATGGAGCAGAAAAAGATTAATGGTTTGCTGGTGGTGGATAATGCCGGCAAGCTGGTAGGCGCATTTAATATGCATGATTTACTGAAAGCGAAAGTAGTGTAATGACCATTTCTGAAGATATCTTGACCCGCGCAAAAAAGATCAAATGCGTGGTGTTTGACGTAGACGGTGTGATGACAGACAGCGGTCTGGGTATTGGCGACGACGGACAAGAGTATAAAACTTTTAGCAGCATAGATGGTTTAGGCATGAAACTGCTCAGAAACACTGGCGTCGAGATGGCGATCATCACAGGCCGTAGCAGCAATGTGGTTAAAAAGCGTGCGGAGAACACAGGTATTGCACACTATTATCAAGGAGTGGAAGATAAACTGGAAGCCTTTAAAGACCTGCTGCAAAAAATGCATTTACAAGCAGAGGAAGTCGCTTTTATGGGGGATGATGTAGTAGATGCGCCGGCCATGCTGCGTTGCGGCCTGGCACTTACCGTGCCTTCCGGTCACCACCTGCTGAAGCCTCATGCACACTATATTACGACGGCACCTGCAGGACGCGGCGCGGTGCGCGAGGTATGCGAATTGATCATGCAAGCGCAGGGCACTTTGGAAGCGCAAATGGCGCCGTATTTCAAATAATGTTCGATAGCAGATGAAACTTTATTAATGAATGGGACTGTTTAATTAATGCTTGGTCGTCCCACCATATTTTTCCCGCTAGGTTTAGCGATATTACTAGCGTTAGTTACGTTTTGGATTAACCTCACTGTGGAACAGCAAGGCCCAAAAATCGATGGTAGCAACCGTCACGACCCGGACTATATAATGAACAACTTTGTTAACACGCAGACTGATGAAACAGGAAAACTACGCTATGTTCTTGCAGCCACCGAGATGGTGCATTATCCAGACGATGACAGTACAGTGCTGCAACGCCCGCGCTTTACGCAATACACCACCAATAAGCCTTACACGCAAATAGAGGCTTTGCGCGGCTATGTTTCCAGCAATGGCGAGGAAGTCGAGCTGGTCGATAATGTCAAGGTGGTGCGTCAGGCTTTTGAAAGCAAAGGCGAAATGCAAGTCTTGACCGAAAAATTAATTATTTTACCCAATCAGGATCTGGTAAAGACCGATAGCCCTGTCGTGATTAAGCAAGCGCCCAAAACGGTGATTACTGCCACTGGCATGATCTATGATAAAAAAACCCAGACGGTCAAACTCCTACATAAGGTAAAAGTACATTATGAACGACCTGCTGTTGTGAAACCTAAGGTCGCGAAGCCACAAAACGTGAAGCCAGTCACCTCCTCTCAAACGACAGTTAAAAAGTCTTTAAAACCAGCGCCTGTTACTGGACAGCAAAAGCAGCCACCTTCAAAGAAAAAATCGCGGAGTAAACAATGAATCACCTCATTCGCTCAAGTTTATTAAGCATCGGGTTTTGTATCGGCCTGTGCTTTCACCTGGATGCGCTTGCTGAAGCGGCTGACCGCGACAAGCCGATTGAACTGGAAGCGGATACGGTAACCGTCAATGATGCCAAAAAGACCAGCACCTACTCCGGCAACGTGATCTTAACTCAGGGAACACTAGTGATTCGTGCCGATAAGCTCATCGTGCGCGAGGACAAAGAAGGCTTTCAACATAGCACCTCTACCGGCAACCCTACCACCTTCAAACAAAAACGTGAAGGCAAGAATGAATACATGGAAGGCAGTGCGCAGCGCATCGAGTATGACGGCCGCATGGATAAAGTGCAGCTGTATACCAAAGCATGGGTAAAGCGTGGCGAAGATATTGTATATGGCGACTATATCAGCTACGACGCCAATGCGGAATATGCCGAAGTCATCGGCGGCGCCAAGTCTGAAAGCGGCACTTCCAGCGGTCGCGTGAAAGCGATTATTCAGCCAAAGAACAAACCTGCAGCACCCAAACCAGAGGGCCCTAAATCTGAATTGCCGCAACCTGTCGCACCAAATACCACCAGCAACACTCCGAGCGCTAACAAAGTATTAAGATTTACCAATAAACTCGAACTGCAGCCAGACCAATAAGAGTAAATAATTAAAGAACAATATGAGCGAACTCGTTGTAGAAAATCTACGTAAATCTTACAAAGCCCGTACGGTGGTGCAGGATATTTCGCTGCAAATCAAAAGCGGTGAAGTGGTTGGCCTGCTTGGCCCGAATGGTGCGGGCAAAACTACCAGCTTTTACATGATGGTGGGCTTGGTACCATTGGATGCGGGACGTATCCTGCTGGATGGCAAGGATTTAAGCCGTTTACCTATTCATAGCCGCGCGCGTTTGGGTTTGGCTTATTTGCCACAGGAACCATCCGTATTTCGCAAGCTGACCGTGACCGAAAATATTATGGCGATACTGGAGCTACAGGACCTGAGCGAAGAAGAAATGCACAAGCAACTGGAATCATTGCTACAAGAGCTGCACATCGTGCATATCCGCAACAGCACCGCGATAAGCCTTTCCGGCGGTGAGCGGCGACGTGTCGAGATTGCGCGCTGCCTGGCCACCAACCCAAGTTTTATTCTATTGGACGAACCTTTTGCCGGCATCGATCCGATTGCTGTGTTGGACATTCAAAAAATTATCCGTTTTTTAAGCGCCAAAAACATCGGCGTGCTGATTACTGACCATAACGTGCGCGAGACTTTAGGCATTTGTGACAGGGCTTATATTGTCAATGATGGTACCGTTTTCGCATCAGGCCCGCCCAACGAGATCGTCCAGAATGAAGCTGTGCGCGAAGTGTATTTAGGTAAAGACTTTAGGCTTTGATAACGTCGCTATGAAGCAAAATTTACAATTAAGAATTTCTCAGAATCTGGCGCTCACGCCGCAGCTGCAGCAATCCATTCGCCTGCTGCAGCTCTCTTCGCTTGAACTCAATCAAGAGCTTGATACGATTCTGCAGGAAAATCCATTGCTGGAACTGGTTGAGAGTGATAACCCTGACGCTGATTTCGACGATGAAAGTACACTCCCAGAACAGCAAAATGATGTTAATAGCGATCCGATTGGCGCCGATGGTGAACAATCCTCGCAAATTGACAGTGACGATTTTGAACCTTTCAGCAACACCGATTACCTAGAAACTGCCAGTAAAACGTCAGATGCCACAGAAGAAAAACCCCTGGAAATATCAAGTACCGGGGATGATTTTTCTGCCACCGATTTCGACGAAGATTACGAAGAATATGGCAGCGCCAGCAATTGGGATGAAGGCAGCCGCCAAAGCAACAGCGACGATGATGACGGCGACTATACACGCCAGGAAATTGTTTCCGAAAGCTTGCGCGAACACCTGCTAAACCAGCTAAAACTCATGCCGCTTTCTGAGCGCGATCAAAATTTGGTATTTCTGCTCATTGATAGCATTAACGAAGATGGCTATTTAGAAGAATCGCTGGAAGAGTTGGAAGAATCGCTTCCACTCGAACTTGAAATAGAACTGGTCGAACTGCAGACAGCGCTAAAACACATCCAGAACCTTGATCCGCCTGGTGTTGGTGCTTGCAATCTGCAAGAATGCATCCTGCTGCAGCTCGATGTACTGTCAAAGGAAACTGAATATCTGGAGGTTGCAAAAACCATCGTAGCACAGCATTTAGCCTTATTGGCCAATAAAGATTTCATCAAACTGCGCAAGCTGCTCAACTGCGATGAAGCCACCTTAAAAGGTGCGCAGAATCTCATCAAACAGCAAAACCCACGCCCAGGCAGCAAGTATGCTCAGCTTGGCTCCGATCACTATATACAGCACGAAGTGATTGTTAAGAAAGTCAAGGGGATCTGGATTGCAACGCTCAACGACGGCGTCATTCCCAAGCTGCGCATTAACCAGGTGTATGCCGATATTTTGAAGCGCAACCGCGAAAACTCGAATCAGTATTTGCAGACGCAAATGCAGGAAGCCAAATGGATGATTAAAAATATCCAGCAGCGGTTTTCAACCATTCTGCGTGTTTCGCAGGCTATCGTAGACCGGCAGCGCAACTTTTTTGAGCATGGCGAAATCGCCATGCGGCCACTGGTATTGCGCGAGATTGCCGAAGAACTTGAATTGCACGAATCGACCATTTCGCGCGTCACTACGCACAAATACATGCTCACGCCACGCGGGGTATATGAGCTGAAATACTTTTTTGGCAGCCATGTGGCAACCGATGCGGGTGGCGAGTGCTCCGCCACGGCGATTCGCGCACTGATTAAACAAATGGTCGCAGAAGAAAATGTAAAGAAACCACTTTCTGACAGCCAGTTCAGCGAAATACTGGCCAAACAAGGCATCGTAGTTGCGCGCCGCACCATTGCAAAATACCGGGAGTCGCTGAACATTCCGCCAGCCAACTTGCGAAAATCTTTGTAATAAAATTGTAAATATCCACTTGGGCTAGTTGCACACGACCACCAAAGGTGTACACTAAAATTGTTCGACAGGGTTTAAGTGGCCTACTTATTTGGCCGATAAATCTCTAGGACAATTTCAAAAAGGAGCAAGTCATGAATTTACAATTAACTGGGCATCACTTAGAAATTACCCCAGCCTTGCGCGATTATGTGCAAAGCAAACTGACAAGAATCAGCAATCACTTTGATCATGTGATTGATGTAAAAGTTACTATGAGTGTAGAAAAGCTCGCCCAAAAGGTGGAGGCTACATTACACGTACCTGGCAACGATTTGCATGCCGAGTGCGCAGATGAGAACATGTACAGCGCGATTGATATGCTGACGGATAAGCTGGACCGTCAGGTAGTGAAACACAAAGAAAAAAATGGCAATCATCATAAAACCAATGGCGCGGTTAAACACCAGTCCGTTAATTAACTTTAATCTTCTCCTATGGCTCAAATAAACGTATCTGAGCTATTTAAGGAAACCCGCCACAAGCTCAAACTCAACTGGGTTGCAGGGCTTGATGGCGGCACCAACCAACTCCTTTCAGAAAAAGTCACTAAACCTTCATTAGCGCTGATTGGGCATCTCAATTTTGTACACCCCAACCGCGTGCAAGTGCTGGGCTGCGCAGAAATGGATTACTTGCGCAGTCTAAGCATTATTGCCATGCAGCAAGCCATTGCTAACTTATACTCCGCTGATCTGGCCGCCGTGGTGGTAGCGAATGGCGAGAAACCGCCTAAAGCACTCATAAGTGCAGCTGACACCCACAATACACCGCTGTTTACTTCGCCCATGCAGAGTCCGCAGTTAATGGATGTGTTAAGCCACTATCTGCAACAGGCCATGGCAGAGTCTACCAGTTTGCATGGTGTGTTCATGGAAGTGCAGGGCTTTGGCGTCCTGATTAAAGGTAACGCCGCTATAGGCAAGAGTGAACTGGCTTTAGAGCTTATCTCGCGCGGACATCGTTTGATTGCCGATGATATTGTCGATTTTTATCGTATCTCGCCAGAGCGTGTCGAGGGCCGTTGTCCTGCGTTGCTTCAGGACTTCTTGGAGGTACGTGGGCTTGGTATATTGAATATTCGCGCTTTATTTGGCGATAATGCGGTTAAGCCTAGCAAGCCGCTGGATCTAATCATTCAGTTACAATTGGCCGATATACAAAACGCGCAGGAACTAGACAGGCTGAACATAAAAACACAGCATGAACGCGTGCTAGAAGTCGATATTAGCAAAGTGGTGATCCCCATTGCTGCAGGTCGCAATATTGCAGTTTTAGTAGAAGTTGCCGTGCGCAACCACATGCTGCTAATCCGCGGGGTAAACGCTGCACAGCAATTTAGCAAACGGCATAAACAAATGATGCAAAAAGAAAGCCAAAAAAATTTAACCCCCAAAGTAAAACCCGAAAGAAAGAAAAGCTAAGTTTTGGAACTCATCATTGTTACCGGCCTTTCCGGCTCAGGCAAAAGTATCGCGCTGCGGGTACTGGAGGACAGCGGCTTTTACTGCATTGACAATCTACCTGCAACGCTGTTACCCCAGATTTCTCACCATCTGGATGCAGCCAACCAAAACAAAGTCGCCATCAGCATTGATAGCCGCAGCGCCGCACTGGAAACGCTTCCCAACGCCATTGAGATGCTTAAGAACAGCGGCATATCGGTACAGGTACTGTTTTTAGAATCATCTGTAGAAATCCTAGTCAAGCGCTTTTCAGAAACGCGGCGCAAACATCCGCTGAGCGATGCCAACACTACGTTGGCGGAAAGCATCTTGCATGAGCGTGACCTGTTGGCGGGATTGGTCGGGCTGGGACATCATATCGACACCAGCAATCTAAGTGCCAACACGCTGCGCAACCACATTCGTGAGCTCATTCTGCAAACTGATAATAGCCAACAAAGCAAAGGCCTGGTATTGCTGTTCACTTCGTTTGGCTTTAAGAATGGCATTCCTCTAGATGCAGATTTTGTATTTGATGTGCGCAGCCTGCCCAACCCACATTACGACCCCGTTTTACGGCCGATGACAGGCAAAGACGAAGCTGTGAAAGTGTTTTTAGAAAAACAGCCTGTTGTGATTGAAATGCTGACCGACATCCAGCATTATGTTGAAAAATGGCTTCCCAGCTTTGATCAAGACCATCGCAGCTACCTTACCGTTGCAATTGGTTGCACTGGCGGCCAGCATCGATCTGTGTATTTTGTAGAGCAATTAAGCGCATACTTCAAACAGCAAAAACAAAAAGTGATTATTCGCCATCGCGATCTGGACAGATAGCGAACTTCATGAAGCGTTAGGTTTTGATTTAAAAAGGTAAATCAGCATGATTGGAATTTTAATTATTGCGCACGGCAATCTGGGCGAAAGCCTCATTCATTGCATGAGTCACGTGCTGGGCAAGAAGCCGCCGCAATTGATGCATTTTGCTGTCGGCACGGATGACGACCCGACCGATTTATTGCCGCATGCCCAGCAATTGGTTAAACAGCTTGATACTGGTGAAGGCGTATTGATTCTGTCTGATATGTACGGCGCTTCACCCTGTAATTTAGTGATTAAACTACTCTCGCCCAATCAAGTCGAAGGCGTCGCAGGTGTTAATTTACCTATGCTGGTCCGCCTGCTTAATTATCGCGACAAACCCATTAAATTCTGTCTGGAAAAAGCGATTAGTGGCGGACGTGATGGCGTGGTGCATTTTACTAAAAGCGGCTGCGACCACAATGACAAACAAATAAATGATTGAAAACCAATAATGAACAAATATCATGATTAAACAAGAAATAGAAATCATCAACAAGCTTGGGCTGCATGCACGCGCCAGCAGCAAACTCACGCAAACAGCCAGCCAATTCAGCAGCGATATCTGGGTAGAAAAGAATGGTCGCAGAGTGAATGCCAAAAGCATTATGGGCGTGATGATGCTGGCCGCCGCCAAAGGTTCTACCATCACGCTTGAAACCAGTGGCGCAGATGAGCAGGCGGCGATGACTGCATTACAAGCGCTGATTAACGATTATTTCGGCGAGGGCGAATAGATTTTGTCCAGCTTCAGCATACACGGTATCGGCGTATCCAGCGGCATTGCCATCGGGCATGCGCACCTGGTTTCCAATGCCTTGCTGGAGGTAGTGCATTACCAACTGCCGGAACAACTTGTTGGCAACGAGGTGGCGCGTTTTAGCGACGCCGTACTTATCGTAAAAAAAGATCTGGAAACGATACGCGGCACGCTCTCAAAAAACGTGCCTGCCGAACTTGGCGCTTTTATCAATACCCACTTGATGATTCTGTCCGACAAATCACTTTCTGAAGTGCCGAAGGACATCATCCGCAAAGAACGCTGCAATGCCGAATGGGCAATCAAGCAGCAGATGGACGACATTGTTGAGCAGTTTGATGCCATTGAGGATGAATACCTGCGTGAGCGCAAGCATGATGTGGTACAGGTGGTCGAACGCGTGATTAAGGTGCTGCTTGGACACCCCAGCCAGGCACCCAATCAGACCAATAAAATACAGCAGCAGGAAAGCGTGACCATTCTGGTTGCGCATGACATTTCGCCCGCAGATGCCATCCAATTCAAGCAGCACCATTTTGCGGCATTTATTACCGATGTAGGCGGCATCACCTCGCATACAGCCATTCTGGCGCGCAGCCTCAATATCCCTTCTATTGTCGCTTTGCAGCGCGCGCGCGATTTAATCAACGATGGCGAGCTCATCATTGTGGATGGCAGCCTTGGGGTTGTCATTGTCAATCCGTCCAAGGATATCTTGGCTGAATACGAGCTCCGCCAGAACCAATGGATGCTGGAACAGCAAAAACTCAAACGCATCAAATCCGCCAAAGCGGTCACCATGGATGGCACCACCATTGACCTGTACGCCAACATTGAGGTACCGGAAGACGTGGATGCAGTAAAAGCCTCAGGCGCGACTGGCATCGGGCTGTATCGTACCGAATTCTTATTTATGAATAAACGCGAAATGCCGGATGAGGAAGAGCAATTTCAGGCATACAAAAAAGTGGCTGAAGCCATGCATGGTTTGCCAGTGACCATCCGCACGCTGGATTTGGGCGCGGATAAACAAATGAATCCTGATAGCGTCTCTGAGTGTGCCAACCCAGCGTTGGGATTACGCGCGGTGCGGCTATGTCTGTCAGAACCACAGATTTTTCATACGCAATTGCGCGCCATGTTGCGCGCCTCTCATTATGGCAAAATCAAAATACTAATTCCCATGCTTTCTACCCTGGCCGAGTTGCGCCAGACCAAACTTTTGCTTGAACGCGCAAAATTATCGTTACACAAACAAAATATACCGTTCGAGGAAAATATCGCGCTAGGCGGCATGATTGAGGTGCCTGCAGCCGCCATCAATGCCGAAGCGTTTGCCAAAGAGCTGGATTTTTTATCCATCGGTACGAACGACCTGATTCAATACACGCTTGCTATTGACCGTACCGATGACGCGGTGGCGCACTTGTATAATCCACTACATCCATCGGTATTGAAGCTGATTTCGATTACCATTAAAGCCGGAGCTAAATTAGGCAAATCAGTTGCCGTATGTGGCGAAATGGCCGGTGACGCAAAACTTACCAGATTGTTGATTGGGATGGGCTTGCGCCAACTTTCCATGCACCCATCCAATATATTGAGCGTGAAACAGCAAGTATTGCATAGCCAGATTACCAAGCTAAATAGTGATGCCCGCAAGGTATTAGGGTTATCAGATCTGGAAAAAATTGAACCACTTGTCGCTAAATTTAATCTGCTTTAATTTGAAAGGAATCACCATGTCTACTGAGGTTACCAAGCCTGACAATTTAAACCCTAGCAATGATGACAAAAATATCGCCACCGTCACCCACTTGGGCGGCACTGTATTTTCGTTCATTCCAGGACTGCTCGTCTGGATACTCAAAAAAGACGATAGCGCCTACATCGCCGACCAGGCTAAAGAAGCGCTTAATTTTCAAATCACCATGTTGATTGCACAGTTTGTTTCCTGGGTTCTGGTAGCCGTTCTTATTGGTTTTTTGCTCATCGGAATTGTTTGGCTGTTCAACATTGTTTTTTGCATTATCGCCGCCATCTCCACTAGCAAGGGCGAGACTTATCGCTACCCCTTTTGTTTACGTTTAATAAACTAGGTGCTTGAGATTAATTAATTAATTAGAAGGAATTTTTGTGTCAAATCCGTTGCTGCATTTTGCAGGCTTACCCAGATTTAATGAGATAAAACCTGAACACGTTTCGCCGGCGCTAGATATTCTGTTAAGCGAAGGCAAACAAACCATTGAGGTACTGGCAAACATTGATGAAACCCCCACTTGGGATAATTTCGCGCTGAAGCTGGAAGACCTGGATGAAAAAATATCTCGCGCCTGGTCACAAGTGGGGCATATGAATGCCGTGGTGAACAGCCCGGAATTACGGGAAGCTTATAATGATAATTTAGCGAAGTTAACCGATTTTTACAGCGATTTGGCACAGGATGAGCGACTTTATGCTAAATATCGTGCAATTAGAAATAGTACCGATTTTGCCAAACTGAGTAATGCCCAGCAAAAAATCATCGATAACGAAGTACGCGATTTCAAACTCGGCGGCGCAGAATTGCCGGCTGACAAAAAAGCGCGCTTCAAAGCCATTAATGAAGAACTCTCTAAACTTGCCGCCAAGTTTGAAGAAAACGTACTCGATACCACCAACGAATACGCGCTTTACATAGAAAATCCGGCAGAACTGGCCGGGATTCCGGATGATGTATTGCAGGCTGCAAAAGAGGCCGCTGAAGCAAACAAGAAAGTTGGCTATAAATTTACCCTGCACTTCCCCAGCTACATGCCGGTATTGCAGTATGCGGATAATCGTAACTTACGCGAAACCCTGTACCGCGCCTACGCCACGCGTGCGAGCGAATTCGGCAAACCCGAGTTTGACAATACACCCATCATTTCGCAAATTCTAAAACTACGCGATGAAGCTGCAAAACTGCTGGACTTTAATAATTTCGCCGAGCTATCACTCGCCACCAAAATGGCGGATACCCCCAAACAAGTCATTGAGTTCTTAAATACGCTCGCAAGCCGCGCCAAACCATACGCCGAGCAGGACATGCGCGAATTGGTCGCTTACGCAGAAAAGCTCAATATCAGTGCCATGCAGGCCTGGGATGTGGCTTATGTATCGGAAAAGCTGCGCGAAGATAAATATGCTTTTTCTGATTTAGAAGTGAAGCAGTATTTTCCAGAAGATAAAGTTTTAACAGGGCTTTTCAAGGTGGTTGAAACTATTTTTGGTGTGTTTGTAAAAAAATCGAATGCGCCAACCTGGCACAAAGATGCGCATTTCTACGAGATTACCGATCAGGCCGGCAAGCTGATTGGTCAATTTTATTTAGACCTGTATGCCCGCAATAACAAACGCGGCGGCGCCTGGATGGATGAAGCGATTACGCGCCGCATTGTAGATGACAAGCTGACTACCCCTGTTGCCTATTTAACCTGCAACTTCTCTGCACCGGTAGCTGGAAAGCCTGCTTTATTTACGCATGACGAAGTAATCACTCTCTTCCACGAGTTCGGCCACGGCTTGCACCACATGCTCACACAGGTAAATGATTACAGCGTTTCCGGTATCAAAGGTGTGGAATGGGACGCGGTGGAGCTGCCCAGCCAGTTTATGGAAAACTTCTGCTGGGAATGGGACGTATTGCGCCATATGACACAGCATGTCGACACAGGTGCGCAACTGCCGCGTGAGTTATTCGATAAAATGGTCGCGGCCAAAAACTTTCAGGCGGGCATGCAAACCGTGCGTCAAATGGAATTTTCACTATTCGACATCACGCTGCACAGCGCATTTGATGCAAATGGCAGCAAAACACCGTTGTCCTTGCTTGAAGAAATTCGCGACAAAGTCTCGGTGGTACGCCCGCCGAGCTGGAACCGCTTCCCAAACAGTTTCTCGCACATCTTCGCGGGCGGCTACGCTGCAGGTTATTACAGCTACAAATGGGCAGAAGTGCTGTCAGCCGATGCGTACAGCTTCTTTGAAGAAAATGGCGTACTTAGCGCAGAGGCCGGGCAAAAATTCTGGAACGAGATTTTAGCACAGGGCGGATCACGCCCGGCAATGGAATCATTCGTGGCATTCCGTGGCCGAGAACCCAGTATTGACGCGCTTCTCAGACATAACGGCATGGGCGAATGAAATTAGCGACCTGGAATGTTAATTCACTGAATGTGCGCTTACCGCATGTATTGGATTGGGTGCGCGACAACCAGCCGGACGTGCTGTGTCTGCAGGAAACCAAGCAGGAAGACATTAAATTCCCATACACCGAATTAAAACAGGCAGGCTATGAGGCGGTGTATAGCGGGCAAAAAACCTATAACGGCGTGGCGATTTTAACCCGCCATGACCTAACTGATATTTCGCATGGCATAGCAAACTTCGAGGATGAGCAAAGGCGCGTGATTAGCGCGACCATCAATGCTGTGCGAGTAGTTTGTGTGTATATCCCGAATGGCCAGGCAATAGATTCTGAAAAATACATCTATAAAATGCGCTGGCTGGAAGCGCTTACCTACTGGCTTGCAGAGGAGCTAAAAAAGTACCCGAATCTGGTTTTACTGGGGGACTACAATATCGCGCCCGACGACCGTGATTGCCATGACCCGGCAGCGTGGCTCGGGCAAGTATTAGTATCGCCACGCGAGCGCGAGGCTTTTGAAAAGCTTACTCAGTTAGGACTGCACGACAGCTTCAGATTGTTTGAGCAGGCCGAAGGCCACTTTAGCTGGTGGGATTACCGCATGGCAGGTTTCAGGCGCAATTTAGGCATGCGTATCGACCATATTTTAGTCAGCGATGCGCTGAAAGACGCCTGTCAAAGCTGCATAATAGATAGATCGCCGCGCAAGCTCGAGCGTCCTTCTGACCACACGCCGGTAGTTTTGACCCTTGCCAGTTAACCCGGCAAGCTAGCCTTTTATTTTAATGCCCAGCTGTTTGAGTTTGCGGTATAAGTGAGTGCGCTCCAGGCCTGAGATCTCCGCCAGTTTACTCATGTTATTGTTAATCATGGCCATGTGATGTTGAAAATAGAAACGCTCAAAATCGTCGCGCGCCTCACGCAGCGGCAGCGCAAGATTCACCGGCAATGATTGCAGCTTAGACGCCTGTTTTTCAGGGCTGCTGCTGAACTGCTCCAGCACACGATGCACATCGCTGAGCGTGATTTTTTCTTCCAAACTGCTCAACACCAGGTTCTGCACTACAGCATCCAACTCAACCAAATCGCCGGGCCAGTCGGCATTTCTTAAGGCGTTCAAGGCCGCAATATCAAAGCTTTTGTATTGCGCGCCAGAAGTTTCTACCAGCAAATTCGCCATGGCTGTAGCAAGGTCTGGAATATCCTCGCGGTGATCATTCAAGGCAGGCACTTTGAGCGTACTGGTTGAAAGTGTCTGCAACAATGCGTTATCAAACTGAGCATTCTCGGCAAGTTGCGGCAAGCTTAAGGAGCTTGCACACACCACACGCGTCTGGTATTTTTCGGCTTTCGCCAGCAACAATTGCAGGCCTTTTTGTTCGGTTTTATTGAGCGCTGAGACTTCGTCTATAAACACAATGCCGTCATGCGCCTGTTCTAACAACTCCAATGGCGCAGTGGCCAGTTTTTCGTATTCGGTTAGGCCTAGCCAGGGCGTGCCAGCCACATGTAAGAACCGCGCGCACATCTCGACACTGCCGCCTTTTTTGCCAATCAGCAATAAGGCATTTTTGGTACGCGAAATTTGCTCCAGACGCTGCTTCAACTCATTGATCACCAGGCTTTTACCAAAGCTGGCCAGATTCATTTCAGTTTTAGGCAAATTCTCCGCATGCTTGAGTGCTGCAGCGACCGTTTTAAGCAATTTTTGCAAGGCAATCGGCTTTTCCAGGAAATCGAACGCTCCAATACGCGTGGCTTCCACTGCGGTATCAATCGTACCGTGGCCCGACATCATCACCACCGGCATCGTCAGCAAACCGGCATTCCCCCATTCTTTCAGCAAGCTGATGCCATCACAGTCCGGCATCCAGATATCCAGCAGCACCATATCCGGACGCTGTTTCAAGCGTGCATCACGTGCGGCCTGCGCGTTTTCCGCAAGCAGTACCTGATGCCCTTCATCAAGCAATATCTCACTTAATAATTCGCGAATGCCGATTTCATCATCCACTACCAAAATATTTCGTGACGCCATGTTTACACTTCCCTTACCATTTTCTGTTTATTTCTATTATTCGTTGCCGGCTTTTGAACTGCTTGTTTCTTCGCACCTTTTACATTATTTTCGTTGTTCATTTTGGCTTCATTTTTATCGACTGATCTTTCAATTGGTAACACAATAGTAATACACGCACCGCCTGTTGGGTTGTTTTCTATTTTAATCTGGCCAGAATGTTCTTCAATCATTTTTTTAACGATTGCCAAGCCCAAGCCAGTGCCATGCGCCTTGGTCGTCACATAAGGCTCGAACGCATGGCTTAGCAGATCTAGCGGGAAGCCCTGCCCATTATCCTTTACCACGAGCTGTATGGAAGTTTCATCAAACTTGGTTTGCACCAGAATTTCCGGATTTTCTGTGTGTTTGAGCGCATCCTGCGCGTTCTGCATCAAATTATGCAGCACCTGCCGCAGCATGGTTGCATCACCCTTCATGTCCGGCATCTCAGGTGCCAGGCTAAATATGATTCTGGCATGCGCACTATCCTCCCTGGCGCCTTCATAAAGCGCCGAGACATCTTTTATCAGCCGGTTGAGATTCAGCTTGATTAAAGTAGCCGAAGGCGCGCGTGCATACTCGCTGAATTCATTTACCATGCTTTTCATAGCGCTCACCTGGTTGACAATGGTATCGGTTGCGCGTTGCAGCACGCTGGCATCCTCTTCATTTAATTTTGCATGGAGTTTATGCTGCAAACGTTCCGCAGAAAGCTGAATCGGCGTCAGCGGATTCTTGATTTCATGCGCCAGCCGGCGTGCCACTTCACCCCAAGCCGCATCGCGTTGCGCCTGTACCATGGTAGTCACATCATCGAACACCACCACAAAACCGCTGCCCGCACTATCTGGCAAGCGTGTGGCGCGCACTAACAGCAATTGCTTGCCTTGCGGCCGTACAATCTCGATTTGTCTGGTCAACTCCTGCTTTTCCTGCTCTTTGGCTTTGGTGATTTCAAAATGAGATTGCAATAACTGAATAAATTCGGCCAAAAAAGTCTGGCTTTCTGCGATTTTTGCAAATGGCTTATTTTCAAATGGGGTAAGGCTTACACCCAGAATATTGCTTGCCGCCACGTTATATGTGCGTAGCTCGGCCTTTTCATTGATCGCCAGCACGCCTGAAGACAAATGTGCCAAAATAGTTTCCAGATAGCCACGTGCCGCCTCGACACGCGCCCTGTTTCTCTCGGTAGCCCGCGTGGCATCGCCAAGCTGGCGCGTCATACTGTTAAATGATTTCACCAATATGCCCAGCTCATCTTTGCCATGCTCCGGCAACATGGTACTGTAATCACCGCTGGCGATCGCACGCGTACCTTCAGCCAACACTGTGAGTGGCTGCGTCAACCTGCGGCTTAACACAAAGGCGATTGCCAATGCGGACAACATGGCGAGCATCAGCACCAGAGTAAGCGTAAGCGCAAAAATGTCTTTCAGCGAATTGCGGCTATAGGAAAGCTCCTGATAATCGCGATATACCTCCTGCACCGCCTCAGCCGTGTTGGACAGCGACTTAGGCACGGGCTGCAATAATTGCAGAATTCGCGTTTCACCTGCAATCTCCTGTACATTCACTGGCGCCAATACGCGCAAATAAAGTCCTTTGTTGGGAATCGGCTCAATTTTGCCGTACACCCGATTTTGTGCCTGGCGTAATTGCGGGATGCTGGGCAATTCAGGCAAAAAACTGTTCGGATCACTACTGGATACTGATAAAATACGGCCTTGTGGCGTAAGCAGTGTTGCATCCTGTATGCCAGACTTTTCCCGCAAATCGTTCAAAAGGCTATAGTGACTCCGCGTCGGCTGAAAAGCCAGGCTGGTTGCTATATTCTCGGCCTTCTCCTCAACATCTGCCAGCATGATATCCAGCGCGCGCTGCCCCAAACTCAAGCCGCCATCGAGGGCGGACTCAACTTTTACATTGAACCAGGATTCAATCGAACGTGTTAAAAAATTCACCGAAACCAGATATACAATGAGGCCGGGAATAATCGCCATTAACGCAAACGTGCCCAAAAGGCGCAAAGTGAGGCGGCTGCCCATCACCCTGTTTTTGATTTTTTTTGCCAAAAGCCATAGCTGAACACCAATGAGTATAACCAGAACACCCGCCAGAGTGATGTTCAGGTATAACAGGATTTTGTAATAATCACCGGATGCGGCAGTATTGGCACTTGCAAGCGAAAGCAGGTACAACAACACGATACCCAACGCCACGCTTACAAATAAAATATATCTCATAAATCACACATCAGAAGCATCATTTATTGAGCTCTTTTAACGTCCACTCAAATTTTTGCGAAGTCAGGTTCCACTTTTCAGAGCCAATCGTATCCACCTGAATCGCCTTGGGCAGCTTGGTCTGGTCTAGGCGTATCAACATAGCCGCCCTGTAAGTTTCGCCTTTTTCCAAGTCTGTCTTTTCTACCACTTTCCATTCATCTATCTGAACCAACGCTTGTGCGGCCTCGTTCAAACTCTCAAAAGACTGCTGATGTGCACCGCGATTCACCAAATATTGGCGGCTCAATGCATGATAACTCAAAGTCACCTCCTGAGACGTGGTCACAATTTCATCGTCAAACCAGTATTTACGCGGCCTCACAATTTGAAACTCGATTAAAAAACTAAGCGGCACGCCTTTATTCACCGCCTCCTCGATTTCTTTATCGAAGCTCATTTCCGCATCCGCACTCAAGCTGTAAAAACCATCCAGCGGCTGCAGTTCTGCGCTTTTAATTAGAATGCTGCTCTCGGCCGCAATCGCCAGCGAAAACATGCTCAGCAGGAGCAAAAGCAGGCCCAAGCTCCATAAATTGCTAAGTTTTTTGCAATAACACATAAAAAAGGCCATCGTGCTGACTGGAAGGGATAAGTTGACCATTTGCAATTTGAATGTTTTTATCAATCTCATTAGTCAATAAAAGCGGTAACTGAGTTGCATCGTTATTTTTTTGCAAAAAATCGTCAATTTGCTGCTGATTTTCTTCATTAAAAATTGAACACGTTACATAGAGTAATTTACCGCCTTTTGCCAATAATTGCCACAAATTAGCCAAAATGAGTGCCTGTTGTGCGCAAAATGAGGCGATATCCGGCTCGCGCCGCAACCATTTAATATCCACATGCCTGCGCACGATACCAGACGCGGTGCATGGCACATCGGCCAGAATGCGGTCAAATGACTTTTCGGTTTTCCAGGTGCTCGCATCGCCCAGCTGCAAATCTGCACTTAGGTGAAGCCGTTTCAAATTGCTTTCCACGCGGTTCAAACGGCCAGCATCGTTATCCAGCGCGGTTAAGTCCACATCCGCTAGCTCTAAAATATGGCCGGTTTTGCCGCCGGGCGCGCTGCAGGCGTCCAGCACACGCATGCCAGGTTGAACTTCCAGCAAATGCGCTGCCAGCTGCGCGCCATAATCCTGCACCGAAACCACGCCATCTGCAAAGCCCGGTACCTGCTCCACAGGCAACGGTTTAGTGAGCATTACGGCCTGCGCGCCTAACGGTAAAGCCTCAATATTCTTGCGCGCTAATAGCTGGCAATATTCCTGTGCATTGGTTTTTCTGATATTCACCCGTAACGTCATGGGAGGATGCTCATTACCTGTTTCTAAAATGCTCTGCCAAGATTTGGGATATTGGCTTCTAAGCTTGTTAATCCACCACTTTGGATATGAATAAATGGCGACTTCATCCACTTTCATTTTCTCGGCAAGCGCATCTTTTTGCCGTAGAAAATTACGCAAGACGCCGTTCACCAAACCTTTCGCCCACTTTGGCTTGGCATAACTCGCAGCCTTTACGGCCTGATTCACCACGGTAAAATCATCGGCCTTGTCATGCAGCAGCTGATATATCGCCACCAGCAACAGCGCGGTAATGTGCTCATTGCTCAACGGTTTTTCTAGCAACTGCGTCAAGTAAGCGCTCACTTCACCATAAAACCGCAATGTGCCATAACTTAAATCCGCCGCTGCGCCACGCTGTTGCAGCGTTGCAGAGGAATAGCTGCTTAGTGCTTCTGGCAAAGCCAGTGTGAGGTTTCGGCCAGCCAATACGTTGGATACGGCAATTGCGGCGATTTGTTGGGAAATATACAAAAGAGGCTCTTTAGATTGAAATTGGCTAGATTTTACTTGATAACCACCATGTCGGGGTAGCCCGACGGCTAATCACTTTCTTTTGTTTGTGCAAAAGAAAGTAATCAAAGAAAATCACACCCTGCGCCCATGGCTTTCAGCTTCCCTGCGCGACTCATCAAGCTAGGCGTCTGCGGAACTCACTTCGTTCAAACAGTCCTCGACGACAACCCCTTGCTTAATTGCGTTGCTCGGTATGGCGCAAGGGATGAAAAAACCCGCTAAGCATGTGCCCTGTGAGGCAATATCCATGCGCCTTCCAGAGCATCGATTTAAATCAAATTTGGCATTCATCTGGTTTTGACTTTCAATCCCCTGTGCCGCGCCTGAGGCTTGAACCAGCAGATGGAAAGCGGCGAGGACTGTTTGAGCCTGAATGAATTTAGAAGGCGAGTTCCGCAGCCGCCCAGATGCGGCGCTAAGTCCGAAGGAGAAAAGCGGCAAGGGGTAGCCTTTTCTTTCCCCTATTTCTTTTGGCTAAGCAAAAGAAATAGGGTCGCCAGTCGCGCGAGAGCGACGCAGCAACTCCGCCGCTGATTGAGGAGTTTCAATTCGACTACCTGAGAGTGCAATCAAGTTAGCTTTCTTTGATTTCAAATAGTTATTATCTGTCGTAACAAACACATCACGCTTGCTGTGAACATGGCTCCAATAGGCTTGCACGTCACATTTAGCATTTCTCCACTTTTTGTCATGGTAATCAGCTTCTACATTGAGTCCATGGGCTGTGCAATAATCGGCCCACAGAAAAGGAATGTTTGGGAAAAGTATCTTATGAATACTCAGCTCTAATGATGTCATTGATTCATCACACCACAAACAATAATCAAAGAACGTAATATCGAAATAGAACATGGGGGCAAGTAAGTCCAAATGACCGAGACCAAGATTCGTAATTCTGTCTTTAAACTCTGCAAAGTTCTCGATGTAGCCTCCTGTTTTCTGTTTCTCCGAAGCAGTAATTGCGACTATCGCCACAGAAGCGTTACCCAGTCTGTGAGCCTCAATTAACTCATGGACAAACGAGGCTTCTGGGCGCGAATCATCTATTGCTAAGATACAGTTTGTATCAAGCGTAAAAGTTGGTACTTTGATCAACCTAATATTGACTCGCCATTGCCATCAACCTCGCCACTCTCTCTTCCGTCTTCGGATGCGTACTAAACAAACTATCAAACGAGATACCTGACAAAGGGTTGATAATCATCATCTGCCCTGTCTCCGGATGCATCTCGGCCGTTTGGTTGGGGATTTGATGCGCGTAATTATGAATTTTGGTAAGCGCACCAGCTAAAGATTTAGGATCTTTGCTGATTTCCGCGCCCATTCTATCGGCTTCAAACTCACGACTGCGCGAGATGGCCATTTGAATCAGCCCGGCCGCCATCGGTGCCAGAAACATCATCAGCATGCTGACAATCGGGCTCACAGAACGCTCACCATCGCCGCCACGGCCACCGCCAAAAAACATGCCGAACTGGGCGATAGCGGAAATCGCACCTGCCATGGTGGCGGAAATGGTAGAAATTAATGTATCGCGATGTTTTACATGTGCCAGCTCGTGCGCCATCACGCCGCGCAGTTCACGCTCGCTTAAAGTTTGCATAATGCCCACCGTAGCAGCCACCGCAGCATGCTCCGGATTGCGGCCGGTGGCGAAGGCGTTAGGTTGCTGCTCATTAATCACGTAGACTTTAGGCATGGGCAGCTGCGCGTTCTCGGCCAGCTCTTTCACCATATTGTAGTAACTGCGAAACTCCAAATTATCGGGCGTAACTTCTTGCGCGCCGTACATTTTAAGCACTGCTTTGTCCGAAAACCAGTATGCATATACGTTCATACCACCCGCAAATAAGAGTGCCATCAGCATGCCGCCCTGACCGCCCATCGCTGCGCCAACCGCGCCGAATAAGGCGGTGATGCCTGCCATGAGTACAAAAGTTTTAATCCAGTTACCTAACATGTTGTTCTCCTGATGGTTAAAGGGTTAGCTTGTGTAATATGCTGTTAACGTGCTGAAAGTTCAAGACTTAACTGAATATTTCACCAAGCTTCACATGCTGACCTTGTATAAACTGTTGCGCAGTCTGGCGCTTGCCGCCGGGCATCTGCAGCTCGTGGATTTCTAGAACAGCCTGCCCGCAAGCCGCATGGATATTGGCTCCCAGGGCCACTATTTCACCACATTTTGCATTATTCTTTTGATTTAATGCCGTCGCAAACCAGATGCGGCAGGTTTCGCCGCGGAATTGCGCCGTGGCAACAGGGAATGGATTAAACGCGCGCACTTGACGTGAAATCTCGACCGCGCTTTTTTGCCAATCGATCGCGGATTCGGATTTTCCTAATTTATGTGCGTAAGTGACCAAACTTTCGTCCTGCTGAACGCTGGGTAACACGCCATCTTTGGCCAATTCGCTCATAGCCTGCACCATTAACTCCGCGCCCATTCTGGCAAGCGCATCGTGCAGGGTTTGCGTAGTATCAGTGTCACGAATCGGCACCGCACCTTTGCTCACCATCGCGCCAGCATCCAGCGCGGGCACCACCTCCATGATGGTCACGCCCGTTTCTTTGTCACCAGCTAACAACGCGCGATGAATCGGCGCCGCGCCGCGCCAACGCGGCAGCAGTGAAGCATGGATGTTATAGCAACCGAATTTCGGCATATTCAACACGCTGGTCGGAATAATCAACCCGTACGCAGCCACAATCATGACATCTGCTTTCACGGCCTCGATCTGTGCCTGCACTTCCGCAGGCTTCAGGCTTTCCGGCTGAAACACGTTTAGATTGTGCTGCAAAGCAAGCTGTTTGACCGGGCTGGCTTTTAGCTGCATACCACGCCCGGCAGGACGATCCGGTTGCGTGAGCACCATGACGATTTCGTGCCCGGCCTGTATTAACGCCGCTAACGCAGGAACCGCAAATTCGGGCGTACCCGCGAAAATAATCTTCAATGTTTGGCTGCCCTTCAAATAGCTACTTTTGGCGGTTTTGCTTAATCATTTTGGTTTTGATGCGATTGCGCTTGAGTGGCGACAGATATTCGACGAACACCTTACCCAGCAGATGGTCTATCTCGTGCTGAATACACACCGCCAGCAGGCCTTCGGCATTTAATTTAAACTTTTTACCTTGTTTATCCAAGGCTTCAACGGTGATTTTTTCGGCTCTAGTGACCATTTCATACACGCCAGGCACCGATAAACAGCCTTCCTCGTAATCCTGTGTGCCACTTTTTACAACAATTTTTGGGTTAATCAACACCAGCAAATCATTTTGCTCTTTGCTGGCATCAATCACGATCAACTGGATATGCCGGTTTACCTGTGTCGCCGCCAAACCTATGCCTGGCGCGGCATACATGGCTTCTGCCATGTCATTTACCAGTTGGTGGATTTCGTCATTCACCTCTTGCACAGGTTTAGCCACCGTGTGCAAACGCGGGTCTGGATAATTAAGTATTGTCAAAGTTGCCATAAAGTCATTGTTTTTTAGCAAAAAAGCTTGATTGTTGAATGAATTACATGATAAATTTAATGCAATTTCGCGGATAAATCCCGCTATTTTGACCGAGGTCAACGCATGAATCGACATATTATAACGCTGCTTGTGCTTGCATGTTTAAGCTTGAATGCAAATGCAGAAGATATTCAACTGCAAAAAAATCACCCGGATCGCTATGTGGTGGTAAAAGGCGATACGCTGTGGGGAATTTCCGGCAAATTTTTGAAAGACCCATGGCAATGGCCAAAAGTCTGGAAAATGAACCGCGCGCAAATCAAGAATCCGCACTGGATTTATCCCGGGGACGTGATTGTGCTAGACAAGAGCGGCGCCAGCCCGCAGCTGCGTTTATTGCGCGAAACCGTCACGCTGGAGCCCGGCGTTCGTATCGAACCGCTTGAAAAAGAAGCCATTCACACCATAGCACCCAGTGTTATCGATCCATTCTTAAGCCAGCCCTTGCTGATCGAGAACGGCAAGCTCGACGATGCGCCGCGCATTATATCTGGCCAGGACAACCGCGTTATTTTAAGCCCTGGTACTCGCGTGTATATTAGCAATATCCAGGAAGGTGAAGGCGTACACTGGGACATTTACCGCCCAGGCGAAGCATTGAGAGATCCCGACACCAATGAAGTGCTCGGCACGGAAGCCATCTATTTGGGTGACGTGAATATCGCGCGTTACGGCGCGCCGGCAACGGGAGATATTGTAAAAGCCAAAGAAGAGATTTTTACCAAAGACCGCCTGGTTGTCGCACCAGACGAGTTTAAGAGCAGCTTTGTACCGCATGCGCCTGAAGCTGACATTAGAGGCCGCATCATGCGTATTTACGGCGGGGTAGCGGAAGGCGGGCCAAATACGGTCGTTTCAATCAATCGCGGCAAAAATGACGGTCTGGAAGAAGGCCATGTACTGGCAATCAGCCGCTATGGCAAAGTGATCAGAGATCCGGAGTATAAAGACCAGGCTTCCAACAAAGTCGTAGCCGAAGAAAAAAAATTAAAACAGCTTAATTTTGATGTGACAACTGACCCGGATGGTAAAAAAATCGTTAACTTCGAAAAAGAACCTCCGCAAACAAAAGTGGTGCTGGAGCCAGGCCAAGTAAAGCTGCCAGATGAGCGTGTAGGCCTGCTGATGATTTTCAGAACTTTTGACAGAGTATCGTATGGCTTGATCATGAGCGCGTCAGACGCTATCTACACGCTTGATTCAGTGCATACGCCTTAGGGAAGCATTGATTTAACAATGCCGTCTATTAACGATAGACTACATGATGAAACGGCACAGTGGATTACGCTTAATCAAATACCCGGCTTAGGTAATGCAACGCTTTGCCAGCTACTGGCAAAATTCGGTTCTCCAGAGGCCATTTATAATGCCAGCCAAAGCCAGTTGCGTGAAATCGTTGATGATGAAATCGCGCAAAAAATCAACCAGGGTGTGGATATTGCTGCGATTTCATCCACACTGGACTGGCTGAAGAAAGACCGCACACACCTAGTCACGCTTGCCGACAACGCCTACCCCAAACAACTTCTGGAAATCAGCAACCCGCCTGCGGTGCTCTATGCCATTGGCAATCTGCATTGGCTCAACCACCCTTCTATCGCCATGGTGGGCAGCCGCAGCGCCACGCCTCAAGGCGAAAAGAACGCCGAAGATTTTGCCGAAAGCCTGTGCAATCATGGCCTATGCGTTGTAAGCGGCATGGCGTTGGGCATTGATGGCGCAGCACACCGCGGCGCACTTAAAGCCAATGGCGCGACCATTGCAGTGGTTGGCACGGGCCTGGATATTGTTTACCCTGCCAGGCATCGTGATCTGGCGCACAAAATCGCTGAACGCGGTTTGATTCTCTCCGAGTTTCCGCTCGGCACGCCTTCCAAAGCGCAAAACTTTCCGCGCCGCAATCGTCTAATCAGCGGCCTGAGTTTAGGCTGCCTAGTGGTAGAAGCCAATATAGACAGTGGCTCTCTCATTACGGCGCGCTTGGCGACTGAACAAGGGCGCGAAGTATTTGCGATTCCCGGATCCATTCACTCGCCAGTGACCAAAGGTTGTCATCAGCTCATCAAGCAAGGGGCGAAACTAGTCGAAAATACCACAGACATTCTCGAAGAACTGAAAAATGTGTTGCCTGATGTTAGCCCATCCGGGCTAATGGACAACATGGGCCAAACAGCAGCAGAATCCAATGCCGTATTGGCTTGTATGGGATTTGACCCGATCAATTTCGAGGCGCTGCTGTCAATGACGGGATTGACGACCGAAGCACTTTCCTCCATGCTATTGATGCTGGAGTTAGAAAGCAGGGTTACCACACTGGCTGGAGGAAAATATCAGCGTCTGGCATGAGTGATCAGGGATAAGAATAGATTTAATAACGGGAGGGGAGTTGCTATGTTTGAAGTATTAGTATTCATGTTTGAAAACTATTTTGCCAATCATGCCTTTCCAGACAACGAGGTCATGGCGCAGGAGCTTTCTGCAGCCGGCTTTGACCAGTCGGATATTTCAGGGGCAGTAGACTGGTTTCACGAAATGAAAACCATGCTAACCGAGCCACCTGCGTTTTATTGTCACAAAGATACCAGCTTACGCATGTTTTCCGCTACCGAGCTTAAAAAGATCAGTACCGAAAGTATTGGCTTCATCCTGTTTATTCAACAGGCCAATATTATTAATGACGTAGAGCGTGATTTAATTGTTGACCGCGCAATGGCGCTTAAACAGGAACACATCAATATAGAAGAAATGCGCTGGATTACCATGATTGCGCTATGGAACAAAGGGCGCGAGAAAGATTACCTGTTTGTAGAAGATGCGCTGTTTAATCCGCGCGGACTGACTTTTCACTAATTTTTATCGGCAGCCTTCTGCTCAATATTGTTAATGATATTGGAAATAATGCCTGCCTGATTCAGGGTATAAAAGTGCAGGCTAGGCACGCCCCAGACCAGCAGGCGCTCGCAAAGCTCACTCACCACATCTATGCCAAAAGCGCGCAGCGAAGGCAAATCATCAGCATAGGCCTCTAAACGCAGGCGTAACCAGCGTGGAATCTCCGCGCCGCACACCCCTGAAAAACGCGCCAGCTGCGTGTAATTGTAAATCGGCATCACTCCCGGCACGATCGGTATTACAATCCCTTCAGCCGTACAACTTTCCACAAATCTGAAGTAAGCATCTGCATTGTAAAAGTACTGCGTAATGGCAGCGTCAGCGCCCGCTTCTACCTTACGTTTAAAATTGGCTAGATCCTTGGCGGCGGATAACGCTTCTGGATGAAACTCAGGATAGGCAGCGACTTCCAGATGAAACCAGTCACCCGTTTCCTGGCGGATAAATGTCACAAGCTCGTTGGCGTATTTAAAATCGCCCACGCTCACTTCGCCCGATGGCACATCCCCGCGCAGCGTTACCAAGCGCTTAATGCCTTTATTTTTGTATGCAGTCAATAATTCGCGAATCTCTTCCTTGCTGGAAGAAATGCAAGAAATATGCGGCGCGGCCTGATGGCCTTCTGCCTGAATTTCAAATACGGTTTCCATGGTTCTGTCGCGCGTTGAGCCGCCCGCACCGAATGTCACCGAAAAAAACTCGGGATTGAACTTGGCCAGCTGCACCCGTGTTTCACGCAGATTAGCAATGCCCTCAGCCGTTTTAGGCGGGAAAAATTCAAAACTTAACGGAATATGCTTGCTCATTATTTTTTATTTACTTTATTTTCTTAATCTTTTTCGATGACAATCGCGCTCAATATCCAGGAGATTACGCTATAAGCCAACGCGCCAATAATGCCCGCAGTCAGCGTCTTAACTTCAAAGCCCTGCAGAAAGTGCCCTACCCCCCAAAACAGCACGCCATTGATCACGAAAATAAACAGGCCCAGGGTCAGTATGGTGACAGGCAAAGTCAATATCACCAGAATCGGCTTAATCAACATGTTAGCCAGACCAATCACCACTGCAGCCATTAGCGCAACCATCAGGCTGGACACATGAATATCGGGTACGAGATAAGCAACGCCCAACAAGGCCAATGCATTCAACAACCAACCCGCAAGCAATTTCATGTGTCCGCTCCCTTATTAATAACGATAATGCTCGGCTTTATATGGGCCTTCTTTTGAAACACCAATATAGGCCGCTTGCTGATCCGTTAATCTGGTCAACTGTGCATTCAGTTTTTTCAGTTGCAAAATAGCCACTTTTTCATCCAGATGCTTAGGCAAAGTATAGACGCCCACCGGGTATTTGTCAGCCTGCGTAAACAGCTCGATTTGCGCAATCGTTTGATTGGCAAAGCTTGAGCTCATTACATAGCTTGGATGGCCTGTACCACAACCCAAGTTTACCAGCCTGCCTTTAGCCAGCAGGATAATTTTTTTGCCGTCCGGGAAAACAACATGGTCAACTTGCGGTTTGATCTCATCCCACTCGTATTTTTCGAGCGAAGCCACGTCAATTTCGTTATCAAAATGGCCGATGTTGCACACAATCGCCTGGTCTTTCATTTTTACCATGTGGTCATGCGTAATCACATGATAATTGCCGGTTGCAGACACGAATATATCTGCATGCTCACAGGCATAATCCATGGTCACCACGCGGTAACCTTCCATCGCCGCTTGCAATGCGCAGATCGGGTCAATCTCAGTTACCCAAACTTGCGCAGACAAGGCGCGCAATGCCTGCGCAGAGCCTTTACCCACATCGCCATAACCCGCCACCACTGCCACTTTACCCGCAATCATCACGTCAGTCGCACGTTTAATCGCATCGACTAAACTCTCGCGGCAGCCGTATAAATTATCAAATTTAGATTTAGTGACAGAATCATTGACGTTAATCGCCGGGAAAGCCAATTTGCCTTCTTTATGCATCTGGTACAAGCGATGTACGCCAGTCGTCGTTTCCTCAGTCACGCCTTTGATGTTGCTCAAACGTGTGGAATACCATGTTGGGTCGGTCTTTAGTTTGGCTTTGATTGAATTGAACAAGTAGATTTCTTCTTCGCTGGTTGGATTTGCAATCACTGACAAATCTTTCTCGGCACGCGTACCCAAATGCAAAAGCAAAGTCGCATCACCGCCATCATCCAAAATCATGTTGCTATAGCCGCCGTCAGGCCATTCAAAAATACGGTGAGTGTAATCCCAATATTCGGCTAAGGTTTCTCCCTTGATGGCGAATACAGGCGTACCGCCAGCAGCAATCGCCGCCGCCGCATGGTCTTGCGTTGAATAGATATTGCAGGATGCCCAGCGTACCTCTGCACCTAAATCCTTGAGCGTTTCGATTAGCACGGCTGTTTGAATCGTCATGTGCAGGCTGCCGGTGATACGCGCGCCTTTTAATGGTTGCGCCTTTGCGTATTCTTCACGAATCGCCATCAAACCTGGCATTTCTGTTTCGGCAATCGCGATTTCTTTGCGGCCGAAAGCGGCCAAATTGATATCTGCTACAACGTAGTCTTTGAAATCAGTCACAATATTCACTTTCAATTTCCTTGAATGTGTGACCGGAGGGAAGGGGTTGTGGTAAAAAAGAGATTTTAAAACGCTTATCTCACCCGTATCCCGTGCCCGGCACGGTTAATAATGGTGAGCGCCGTTAAAACATTTTCCGAGCCTGGGAGGACGTAATTTTAAATACAGCTCTCGCAACGCTCCTCGGAACACGGAAATTATACGCGAATATTTTTTACTTACCAACAGTAATAATTGTTGGTCAAGAATAAGCTAATTAGCTCCAAATCTCATTAATGTCGTGAATTCCCCAAGCCACGGGGTTTTCATGACCGATAATTGCATCCTGAACGCTTAGTTTTGACAAATCCAGCACTTCAACTGGAATACGAGATTTGGATTGGGTTGAAAAAAATACTTTAACAATGGGTGTCAATAATGAATTTTGGCTTTGGTCTATCACAACTGCCAGTCGTCCGGATTTAAGCTTAACCATGGTGCCGATAGGATAAATACCAACACTCTTAACAAATGCTTCAAAAACAGTATTGTCGAAGTGGTCTGCCCATTGCGCCATGCGTTGCAAGGAAACTCCTGGCTCCCAGCCATCCTTATAAGGACGATTAGAAGTCACGGCGTCATACACATCACAAACTGCACCCATTTTTGCAAACAAGCTGATTTGATCTGCTTTTAATTTATCGGGATACCCCATCCCGTTCACTTTTTCATGATGATGCAAACACACATCTAATATAACTTCATCTGTGATATTTGATTGCACCAGCATTGCATGCCCACGTTCTGGGTGTGACTTAACTGTGGTGAATTCTTCGTCAGTAAGCGCCCCTGGTTTGTTTAATACATCTAACGGGATACCTGCCTTGCCTATATCATGTAATAAGCCTGCCATCCCTGCCTGGCTGGTTTCAGCTTCAGACAAACCAAGTTCTTTGGCCAACGCTACCATCAAAGCACAAACAGCCACTGAGTGCATATAAGTATAATCGTCTTTATTTTTTAGGCGCACCAAACTAATAAGCGCACCTCCATTCCGTGCTATAGAGGCCGCAATGTCATCCACTAATTGTAATGCAGCCTCATTATTGACAGCTTTACCCATGCGCACCTCATGAAACATCGAAGTGACGGCTTTTTTAGACGCTTTAATTACTTTTTTAGCAAGTTCTAGCTCTTCTGAAGTAGAAGTCTGAACTTGCGTTGGCATAGGCTTTTTTTCGGGAGACGGTTCTGCTGCAGGCGTAACGACTTGATGCGCTTCTTCTTGCACTTCCAGCTTCGCCACGTCTAAACCCTTCGAGGTATCTATGACAATTTCTTTTACGACACTAGCTTGAAGTTTTTTTAGATCGGAAATATCTTCCAATTTGAAAGCTTTGTTCCAGAACGGATGGTCTATCCAAGCGCCTTTCAACTCATAGATAAACATACCTAAACGAACTTGTTTTGTAGAAATAATCTTTAACATATGCCATTACTGAATTGTTTTCACAATTCTAGCAATGACACTGTCAAATCAATTGAATTAAATAAAGGCTTTTAATGCGACTGCTTTATCAATCAACAACCGGCTCGACGCAACCATTAGCCTTCACCGAATTACCGATAAATTCCTTCGGCTCGGAGCTTACAGCCCTGCAGCTGCTTTAAGCGCTGCAGCTTTATCGGTATTTTCCCAAGTAAACTCTGGCTCGTCACGGCCAAAGTGACCATAAGCCGCAGTTTTGCTGTAAATGGGGCGTAACAAATCCAGCATTTTCACGATGCCTTTGGGGCGCAAATCAAAATGCTCTAATACCAAGCTCGTAAGCACTTCATTTGAAACTTTACCCGTACCATAAGTCTCCACCATCACACTGGTTGGTCGTGCCACGCCGATGGCGTAACTCACCTGCACCAGGCATTTATCTGCCAAGCCTGCGGCCACAATATTTTTGGCCACGTAGCGACCCGCATAGGCTGCTGAACGGTCTACTTTGGAAGGGTCTTTACCGGAGAAAGCACCGCCGCCGTGAGGCGCTGCGCCACCGTAGGTATCGACAATAATTTTACGGCCGGTGAGGCCACAATCGCCTTGCGGGCCGCCGACAACAAAGCGGCCAGTCGGGTTTACCAGATATTTAATTTCACCTTTAATCAGTTCTTTGGGCAACATCGGCTTGATGATTTCTTCAATCGTCGCTTCTCGAATGGCTTCCAGGCTCATTTCCGGCGCGTGCTGCGTAGAAACCAGCACCGTGTCGATCTTATGCGGCTTTCCATCCACGTACTGCACGGTCACTTGTGATTTCGCATCCGGGCGCAGCCATGGCAGGCGGCCATCTTTACGCAATTGCGCCTGGCGCTCCATGATTCGGTGGCTCAACCAGATCGGCAGCGGCATGAGTTGTGGTGTTTCATTGACCGCATAACCAAACATCAAACCCTGGTCACCCGCTCCCTGGTCTAATGGATCGTCATTGGCGTTGTCCACGCCTTGGGCAATGTCAGGTGACTGTTTGTCGTAAGCCACCAGCACTGCGCAGCCTTTATAATCGATGCCATATTCGGTATTGTCGTAGCCGATACGCTTAATCGCATCGCGCGCCACTTTGATGTAATCGACATTTGCTGTTGTGGTGATTTCACCAGCCAGCACGATTAAGCCGGTATTGGCCAGGGTTTCAGCAGCCACACGTGCGTTCGGATCCTGAGCCAGAATAGCGTCTAAAATACTATCGGATACCTGGTCTGCGAGTTTGTCTGGATGACCTTCAGAAACAGACTCTGAAGTAAAAAGATATTGGTTCATTATGTGCCTTGGAAAACTAAATATTAAAAAAAAGAGAAAACAATATCGACTAAAGGCTAAAGCAGATATTGTTAATCACTATAGAGCCGCGCATTGTACACTTAAAATCAAATAGTTGACGCAAATTTGCTAGAATACTGTAAGTTTAAATTGTTAAAAATATGTTACTCAAATTCACCAAAATGCAGGGCGCTGGCAACGATTTTGTGGTCGTAGACGGTTATTCTTCGCCCGTTTTACTCACGCCTGCGCAAATCAGAACAATCGCCAACCGCTATTTTGGCGTGGGTTGCGACCAACTACTCATCGTAGAAAAAACAACCACGCCTAACGTCGATTTTCGTTACCGCATCTTCAATGCCGATGGCGGTGAAGTAGAACAGTGCGGAAATGGTGCGCGCTGTTTTGTGCGCTTTGTGACGGAAAAAGGCTTGACCAGAAAACGTGAGATCGTGGTTGAAACCCGCTGCGGCGTTATTACGCTGATGCTTCGCGACGACAATCAAGTCACCGTCAACATGGGCGCGCCAATATTTGAGCCTGCAAAAATCCCGTTTATTGCAGAAACTCGACAAAAAACATACGCTCTGCAAGTCAATACCAGAGGCGCTACAGGCGACATAACAAAAAGTGCGATCTCCATAACAGCGCTTTCGATGGGCAACCCGCACGCCGTGACTTTGGTAGAGGATGTAGAAAGCGCGAACGTGGCCGAGCTTGGCCCGCAGATTGAATCGCATGCAAGCTTTCCAAAGCGTGTCAATACAGGCTTTATGCAGGTTGTAAACGCGCATGAAATCAAATTGCGCGTGTATGAACGCGGTAGCGGCGAAACGCTCTCCTGCGGCACGGGCGCTTGCGCCGCGGTTGTCAGTGGTATTCAGCTTGGGCTGTTACAATCACCCGTGCTGGTTCACACGCGCGGCGGAAAACTTAACATTGAATGGCAGGGTGAAGGCCAGCCTGTCATGATGACAGGCCCGGCGGAAATTGTGTTTGAAGGCGAAATTCAAATTTAAAAAATGGTTAAAAACAGGGACTCACATGCAAGAAGATGAAATTAAAAACTACCTAAAAAATCATCCGGAATTTTTTGAACAAAATGCCAGTTTGCTGGCAGAGATTCACCTGCCCAGTCCGCATGGCAGCGGCACGATTTCATTGGCAGAACGCCAGCAACTGGCGCAGCGCGACAAAATCAATGCCTTGGAAGAACGTTTTGCAGAGCTTGTGCTCAATGCCAAAGATAACGATGCCATTGCCAATAAAATTCACGCGCTGAATGTCGAGTTGCACAAAGCCAGAAGTTTTGATGAGATTGAGCAATTAGTCAGCGCACTCTTGCCCGAGCACTTTGATTTGGCAGATACCTGCTTGCGTATCTGGGCCAGACCGCTCGACCCGGCTAACCATGCAAATCTGGTCTTTAGCGAAGTATCTGAAGAAGCCAAGACATGGGTTGCAACGCTCAGCCAGCCCTACTGCGGCACGCAGCCTGAGATCGTGGCCGAGGACTGGTTTATCGAGCCGGCAGCTTCAATCGCACTGATTCCCTTGCGCCTGCAACAAACCATTGGTTTTTTGGCGCTTGCCAGCGATGATGCCAGCCGTTTTTATGCCGGGATGGGCACCGATTTCCTCACAAAAATCGGCGAGATTTTAAGCGCCGCTTTATCGCGGCATTTAGATTAAATTAATAATGTGGAATTATTAAAAGAAAACTTACTCACTGAGTACTTGGAGTTCTTAAACTTCGAGCGCGGCTTAAGTCCGCTCACCCGCGAGAATTACGCCAGAGATATTGCTCAACTCATCAAATTAGCCGATTCCACCGATTTAAAATCTTTACAAACCAACCACATACGTCGCTTTATCGCCAGCCTACACAGCAAAGGTCTGGGCGGCAAGAGCATCGCGCGCATGCTCTCAAGCTGGCGCGGTTTTTTCGATTATTTGGTAAAACGGCAAGGCTTTACCAATAATCCCGTTATTGGCTTGCGTGCGCCAAAATCACCTAAAACTTTGCCGCAGGCATTATCTATAGAGCAAGCGGTAAAGCTAGTAGATATTAGTGATGATGACATATTAGGCATTCGCGACCATGCGATTTTGGAGCTATTTTATTCGTCTGGCTTGCGGCTAAGCGAAGTAGTAAACCTGAACATTGATGTGCTGGATTTTTCTGAAGGCACCGTAATAGTGACCGGCAAAGGCAACAAAACGCGCATCGTGCCGCTGGGCAGCCATGCGATAGAAGCCATTCAAAAGTGGTTACAAACTCGCCCTCAAATACTAATAAACAACCCCTCTGAGAAAGCCGTATTTATTGGGCTGCAGGGCAGACGGATTTCGGCGAGAAACATCCAGTATCGGCTAAAAGAATGGTCAGTTAAGCAGGGTATTAACTCCTCTGTGCATCCGCATATGCTGCGCCACAGTTTTGCCACGCACGTACTGCAATCCAGCGGCGATTTGCGCGCCGTGCAGGAAATGCTCGGGCATGCCAACATCAGCACCACGCAGGTGTACACACATCTCGATTTCCAGCATCTAAGCAAAACCTACGATGCCGCTCATCCTAGAGCAAAGAAGAAATAGCATATTCTTCTATTTGTCGCGATTTTCTGTTATCTTAAAGCGCATGCTTAAGCATTTTGCCGTTCATTTTGTTTTAATTTTCTTGTTTGCTTTCGTGCAAATAGGCGCGGCCACGCACGAAATCAGCCATGCTACAGACATCACCAAACAAAGCCAGCAGGATAAAAACACCCATGGCGAGCAATGTCCGCAATGTATCAGCTTTGCCAAAGTGGCAGGCGGCATCGCGTCGGAAGCCTTTGTATTACCGGCAATATGTGCGAGCTTTATCAACACTGTCAGCAATTACTCCCACTATTCATCTTATCTTCATACCGCCTACGCGGCGCGCGCGCCACCTCAAATCATCCGCATCTAGCACATCACTTCCAGCAACCTAGTTGCTGGCTATTTGCCATTTTTTGAGGTATTTATCATGAGTTATTCAACGCATCCGCAAATGCGCGCGGCATTTGCCATTAAGCCCGTTATTCTGGCGCTTGCCAGCCTATTAATTAACAACGCCATTGCCGAAGAAACCACCAGGATTGATTTGCCCGCGGTGCCTGTCACGGGCAACCCATTGGGCGCGGGCTCCGATGAGCTGGTTGTGCCCGTTTCCGTACTTAACGGCCGTGAGCTAAGCCTGCGCCGTGAAGGCACGCTGGGAGAAACCTTGAACGGCCTGCCAGGTGTTTCTGCAACACATTTCGGCCCCAACGCTTCGCGGCCAGTGATTCGCGGCTTGGATGCCGAGCGTGTGCGCATTATGCAAAACGGCGTTGGCGTATTGGATGCATCATCGTTAAGCTTCGACCATGCTGTCGGCGTAGATCCGCTGATTATCGAGCAGATCGATGTCGTGCGCGGCCCGGCGGCCTTGCTGTATGGCGGCAGCGCCATGGGCGGCGTGGTGAACGCAATTGACCACCGCATCCCCAAAGAAAAACTAGACGGCATTACCGGACGTGCCGAATCGCGCTTTGGCGGACCGGACAGCACCCGCAATGGTGCTGCGGTAGTAGATATCGGCAATAACTTATTCGCCATTCACGGCGATGTTTACACGCGCAAAACCAGCGATTTGGATATCCCGGGATTCTCAGTAAGTCGTCGCAAAAGCGAAGCAGACGGTACGCCACGCGAGAATCGTGGCAAGCTTGTCAACAGCAGCTCGGATGGCGATGGTGGCGCGTTAGGCGCATCGCTCACATTCGATAACGGTTATGTTGGCCTATCCTATTCCACGCTGGATAACAACTACGGCACCGTGGCGGAAGAAGCTGTGCGTATCGACATGAACAGCGACCGCTGGGATTTGGCGAGCGAATTCAAAGACTTAGACACCATCATCAACCGCGCAAAATTCCGCATGGCGCATACCGATTACGAACACAAAGAACTCGAAGACGGCATTATTGGCACCACCTTCAAAAACCGCGGCCTGGAAAGCAGTCTGGAAGCAGGTCACAGCCCGATGTTCGGATTAAATGGCGTGGTTGGTTTTCAGTTTGGCAATACCAATTTTGAGGCGATTGGTGAAGAAGCATTTGTGCCCAGCGTCAATACGCAAAATAAAGCGGTGTATGTTTACGAAGAACTCCCCATCAATCAACATAAAATCACCTTTGGCGGCCGCATGGGGCATACCACGGTAGATTCCAAAGACAGCGCAACTTTTGGCGCCGGTCAAAATAACAGCTTTAATCCCAATAGTTTTGCGCTGGGCGGCTTGTACCGCATTGATGATTATTGGTCGCTCACCAGCAATTTATCGCACAACGAGCGCGCACCCAGCTATTTCGAGCTTTACGCCAACGGCCCGCATGTGGCTACAGGTCAGTTTGAAGTTGGAAATAGCGGTTTTGATAAAGAAAAATCCAACGGTCTGGATGCACAACTGCGCTGGAAAGACGGCCGCAACTACATGAATGTTGGCGCGTATTACACACGGTTCAGCAACTTTATCGGACTGTTCGACACCGGCAATGTTGACCCTGTGGACTTGTTACCAATCGCCGAATTCAGGGCAGTGCGTGCGGTGTTTAAAGGATTGGAGTTTGACGGTAAATTTGGCCTTACCGACAATCTGGATTTAACCGTGCGTGGTGACTATGTACATGCACGCGACAAAACCAATAGCGATTATCTGCCGCGCATTGCGCCGCTGCGCCTGGGTGCTGGCTTGCTCTACAAACTGGGCAATTTCAGCGCGCGGCTGGACGCAATGCATGCCTTTAAACAAAACGATACAGCGGATAACGAGCTGAAAACCGATAGTTATACGGATGTCACTGCGCTGGTGGCTTACAAATTGCCTATCAAGTTTAATGTAGAATTATTTGCCAAGGCGACCAACTTGCTGGATGACGAAATTCGCGAACATGCCTCGTTCCTGAAAGATATTTCACCTGCGGGAGAAAGGTCTATTTTAATTGGTGCGCGAGCTGATTTTTAACCGAAAAGAATTAGCGCCCAAACCAGCAAAAACAGCATAATTGCCATCATCACTGCCGCACTGCCTATATCTTTGGCGCGTGCGGCAAGTGCATGATGGTCGATAGAAGTATGGTCCACCGCCGCCTCAATGGCCGAGTTTAGCAACTCCACCACAAACACCAGTAAAGTCACGCCCACAAGCAAAATGCGCTCGATATTCGTCTGTCCCAAATAAAACCCCAGTGGAATCAGCACCAGCATCAGCCAGGTTTCTTGCCGAATCGCAGCTTCATTCCTATACGCCGCTTTTAAACCGGCAATTGAATAACCAGCCGCTTTGGCGATGCGTTCCAAACCGTTTTTACTTTTGAATGGGCTTTCCATTGCTTACCTTTGCAATTAATTAATCACGCGAATTTTAACATGCGCTATCATATTGTTTTTAGCTAAATTGAGTAACGAAAATGGCAAGAATGGTGAAATGTGTAAAACTAGGTAAAGAAGCAGAAGGCATGGACTTTCCGCCTTATCCGGGCGAGCTGGGCAAAAAAATCTACCTGAATGTAAGCAAAGAGGCATGGGCTGCATGGCTAAAACAGCAAACCATGCTGGTGAACGAAAACCGCTTGAGCCTGGCAGACCCTGCCGCACGTAAGTATCTAGCAGAACAGACCGAGAAATATTTTTTTGGAGAAGGTGCAGATACCGCAAGTGGGTATGTGCCGCCAACAAAGTGATTCGATACGCGCGTATTCATTAGCAAAAGCGACCGCCCTGTATACCAATATCCATGCTGCTTGCAGGTCGACGGTCTTGCTAATGAAAAAACCGCTCGAAAGCGGTTTTTTTTCTACACCATATCTCTATTTCTTAAAGGTTTTCACACCATCGGCAGTCGCTAAAAGCAAGATGTTTGCTGGTCGTGCCGCAAATAAACCATTCGTCACCACGCCGACGATTTGGTTAATGTCAGCTTCCATCTTGACCGGATCGTCAATTTTCAGATTGTGTACGTCTAAAATGATATTGCCGTTATCAGTCGTGAAATCACGCAGCACAGGCTGACCGCCCATTTTCACCAAAGCACGCGCCACTTGACTGCGCGCCATTGGCAGCACTTCTACCGGCAATGGAAATTTGCCCAACACGGGCACGTACTTGCTCTCGTCACAAATGCAGATGAATGTTTTAGCCACTGCTGCCACGATTTTCTCACGCGTCAACGCACCGCCGCCGCCTTTTAGCATGTGCATGTGCTCGGTAATTTCATCGGCGCCGTCTACATAAATATCAAGGCTGTCAATGCTGTTGAGATCGTACACCTTGATGCCACGATCGCGTAAACGCTGGGCTGTCGCCTCGCTGCTGGCCACTGCGCCATCAATTTTGTGTTTTACTTTTGCCAGCTCTTCAATAAAGTAATTGGCTGTAGAGCCGGTGCCCACGCCAATGATGCCTTCTTTTACGTATTCCACCGCTGCTTTTGCGACTTGCTGCTTTAATTCATCCTGTGTATATGCCATTTTGAGTAAACCCTTAACAAATTCTTTATAATGGTGCCAAACCATAACTATACACCGCTAAAGGTGAATTAAAAATCCGGCATGTCTATCAATTACAGGCAAAAAATAGAAAACTCGCGTGTTTACGACGTGGCAAAAAAGACGCCGCTGGAGTTTCAGCCCAATTTATCCGCACGCATTGATAACCGGGTACTGCTTAAGCGCGAGGATATGCAGCCTGTATTCTCGTTCAAGCTGCGCGGAGCCTACAACAAAATGGCGAACCTGCCTGCGGACGTGCCGAAACGCGGGGTAATCGCCGCCAGCGCAGGTAACCATGCGCAAGGCGTAGCGCTAGCCGCACAGAAATTGGGCTGCAGAGCCGTGATTGTAATGCCGACCACCACCCCACTCATCAAAGTGAATGCGGTTAAGGCCAGAGGCGCTGAAGTGGTGCTGTTTGGCGATAGTTATTCCGACGCTTATGTACATGCACTTGAGCTGGAAAAATCCGAACAGCTTACTTTTGTGCACCCCTACGACGACCCTGATGTCATCGCGGGACAAGGTACGATTGGGATGGAAATTCTGCAGCAATACCCGCAACCCATTGAAGCAATTTTTTGCTGCGTGGGCGGCGGCGGCTTGCTGGCTGGTGTTGCAGCCTATGTTAAAGCGGTGCGCCCGGAAATTAAAATCATCGGCGTTGAGGCTAAAGACGCAGAAGCGATGACGGAATCACTCAAACAAGGTGAGCGAGTAGTGCTGGAACAAGTAGGACTGTTTGCCGATGGCGCCGCTGTAAAGCAAGTGGGCGAACATACTTTTAAGCTTTGCCAGCAATATGTGGATGAGATGATTGTGGTAGATAACGACGCCATCTGCGCGGCGATTAAAGATGTGTTTGAAGATACGCGCAGCATCCTGGAACCCGCCGGCGCGTTATCAGTGGCTGGCTTAAAGGCTTATGTTGACCGCGAAAATATGCATGGCAAAACGCTTGTAGCGATTGCCTCGGGCGCCAATATGAATTTCGATAGACTGCGCTTCGTTGCGGAACGTGCAGAGGTAGGCGAGCACCGTGAGGCAGTTTTAGCTGTGACGATTCCTGAAAAACCGGGTGCATTTAAAACATTTTGCCGCCTGCTGGGTAATCGCAATATTACAGAATTTAACTATCGTTACTCTGACCCTAAAGAAGCACATATTTTTGTGGGTGTAGCGATTACAGACCCTGCGGAGTCTGCCAGACTGGTAGCCGATTTGCAGGCACAAGGCTTACCGGCACTGGATTTAACCGATAACGAAGTCGCCAAGCTGCATCTTCGCCATCTAGTCGGGGGGCATGCGCCGCAAGCGGAGCATGAAGTGGTGTTCCGGTTTGAGTTCCCAGAAAAACCTGGTGCGTTAATGAAATTCTTAGACACCATGGGCCACGATTGGAATATCAGCCTGTTCCACTATCGTAACCATGGTGCGGATTTTGGCCGTGTGCTGGTAGGCATGCAAGTGCCGCCGAACGAACAGGCCGAATTTGCAGAGTTTCTGCAAAACCTTGGTTATCCGTATTGGGATGAAACTGAAAACCCGGCGTATAAACTATTTTTAGGGTGATTCTTAAATCTACAACCACCACCATTGGCTGTTAACAACCAATTATGATTTGCTGTGAGAAAATAACTCATTGTTTTATAAAAACATTACTATAATATACTGATTAGTATATTTTTTGCTTAAATTAAGCCACTGGGGATTGAACCTAATAAACAATAATTTGCCAAACAGGCGAAAAAACTTTGGAGACTCTTTTGATGAAATTTGTACCAACATTTAACAAAACCTATACCAGCTTATTAATGCTAGCGCTCATAACCAGTCTTGGCGCTTGCAGCAAAGAGACTGCAGAAAAAACACCAGCTCCAGATGCCAATTCCAGCGCTGCTCCTAGCGATAGTGTTTCCGCTGCAGGGGTTGCCTATGTCACAAGCCAAGACGCAGGTGTAAGCGTCATTGACTTAGCCACGATGCAAGTTGTGAAAACAATTGACGTGAAAGCGGCCGGTCCGCGTGGTCTTGGCTTAACAGATGACGGCAAAAAACTCATCGTTGCGACACGCGAAAACGGCAGCATTTCTGTGATTGATACAACAACCGATGAAGTGAAACAAGTTGAAATTGGCAAAAATCCGGAGTTTGTGCGCGTAAACGGTAATTTTGCTTATATTTCATCTGAGCCAAGTGCAAAAGCAGGCCCACCTCCGAAGCCAGGTGAAAAATCAGCTGAAGATGATGACGATGAAGAGAAAATCCCAGCCAAAATCGCCGTGGTGGATTTAACCAAGGGAGAAAAAGTGCGTGAAATTACGGGCGGCCCAGAAACTGAAGGAATTGAATTTTCAGCGGACAACAGCAAGTTGGTGATTACCAATGAAGCGGATAACACCGTAACAGTGCATGACATTGCAAGCGGAGAACTGCTGAAAACCATCAAAACCCATGAACATGGCGATCGCCCACGCGGCATTAAAATTTCGCCTGACGGCAACACTTATCTTTCAACGCTGGAATATGGCAATAAATTCATGGTGTTAGATAAAGATTTTAATTTTATACGCACGGTGGACACTGCGGAAACGCCTTATGGCATTTCTTTCGACCATAAAGGCGAACGCATTTTTGTAGCGGCTAACAAGGCAAAAGTGCTGCAAGTATTTGATGCAAAAACTTATGAAAAGATTAAGGATATTCCCACAGGAAATCGCTGCTGGCATTTTAGCTTTACGCCAGATGACAAACAGATTTTGTTGGCATGTGGTAAATCGGATGCGATTTTTGTGATCGACGCCGAAAAACTGGAAGTGACTAAGCAGGTTGAAGTGAAAAACCTACCTTGGGGCGTAGTCATTTATCCTAAATCAATGGGTAGCCTGGATACCAAACTAAAGTAATACAAAATTGAAGTAAAGTTGTAACTGATTTATAAAAGCCCCGAAATTCGGGGCTTTTTTCTTCGAGCAAACTCTACTTAAGTTTACCTATTATAAATTCCCAATCTTTGGGATCAACCGGCGTAATGGAAAGCCTGTTCCCACGTTGCAAAATTCTTAAATTAGCCAATTCCGGCATTTCACGCATTTCTTTTAAGCTTAGTAGCCGCGTTTTGTGCACAAGCTTCACATCGACATTCATCCAACGTGGGTTTTCTTGCGTAGATTTTTCATCATAATATTTGTGCCCTTTAACAAACTGAAAACGGTCTGGATACGCGCTAGAACTCACTTCACAAATACCCGCAATACCCGGCGTTTCGCAGTTTGAGTGATAAAACAGCACACCATCACCAACGCTCATTTGATCGCGCATGAAATTCCGCGCCTGGTAATTGCGCACGCCGTACCAATCTACCGTTTGATTGGGCATGGCCGCCAAATCATCTATAGACACGTCTGCAGGTTCTGATTTCATTAGCCAATAACGCATATCAATTCAATTTTCTCAATTTCATAATTTGGGTATGATAATTGAAATTAATCTATTTGGAATAAAACCATGGCTCGTAATGTACTAGGCACTTCCTTGCAAACCTGCAGTTTGAATCCACTCACTGGCTTTACACGCACAGGTTGCTGTGAAACTGGCAGTGAAGACATCGGTAACCATACCGTTTGCTGCCAAGTTACAGAAGAGTTTCTGGCATTTTCTTTTTCTAGTGGTAATGATTTAAGCACACCACGGCCAGAATATGGCTTTGAGGGCTTAAGCGCAGGCGATCGCTGGTGCGTATGTGCTGCACGTTGGCTTGAGGCATCGGAAGCTGGTTTTGCACCGCCAGTGATTTTAGAAGCCTGCCACGAAAAATGTCTGGGGATTGTGAGTTTGGCGGATTTGAAATATCACGAGCTAAGATAGTTATTGTCACGAAATAAAATCTTTTTCAAATTGAGTCAAGGCACGGCACTTGATTGAATGTAGGTTTGGAATTTTACGAGAAATTTCGAGGCGTTAAGGCGCAGGCAGAACACCTAGTACAACAAGCCGAAAATAACAAAGAAAGTTATCGTAAAAACAAAATTTATTTGCTGTGGTGTTGCCTGAGCCGCTATCCTGAACCAAAAAGTTCAGGTGGTAACAACTTAAAGCGCTTTAGGTACACTCGCCAAGGGCATCTTAAAAGAACACCCAATTTAGAGCGCGCACACCACGCTTGATGAGCCGAAACCTATAACAAAGACTAGTTCAAGGAATTTATGACTCAAGCAACACCACAGAAAACAAACTTGATAATAAAGCGGCGTTGTGACGGACTGATGAAAAAACTAGTTATATGAGCTTAGCCTGTGCTGCCATCGCTTCATCAATTTGATTCTGCATGAGGCTAATCCTACGCTTATAATCGCCGATGTCAACACCGCCAGTTTTTGTGTTGAGCAGTTCATGCGAGAGGTTGAGCGCCGCCATAATTGCAATGCGCTCTGCACCGACAACCTTTCCTGAGTCGCGGATCTCGCGCATTTTTTTGTCCAGGTAATCCACTGCGTCCATCAAGCCTTGACGCTCTTCATCGGTACACGAAACCGTGAACTCACGCCCCATGATCAGCACATCAACAGGTTTTGCAGCACTCATGACGCCTCTAAGCTTTCTGGCATGGACTCAAGCAAAACCTCAAGCTTATCACTCGCAAGCTGCATGTTACTCTTTAATGCGTCAGCATCCTGCTGCGCTTGTGATAAATCACCGCGCAATTGAACATTCTCCTCACGCAGCGCACTGCACAAAGTGATTAGCTTGGTAATTTTCTCTTGCAAACTTTTTAAATCCGCTTCCATAGTCCCACTATAATTGAAAAAATTCATTATAGTCAATAGCTAACGTGGGCTATTCAAAGTAATTTAACATGTTTTGCCTGCTTGTTGCATAAAAATTCAATTGAGCTTACCGTATAAATCGTTATAATCGCGGTTAGTTGTCAGGTGCCAAGTTTGTTTTCTACAAACAAGGTGAAACTGGGAAATAGGTGCGTTAAACCATTAACAATGCCTATGCTGCCCCCGCAACGGTAAGTGAGTGTAGTTTTGCAATTGGCCACTGAGCACGAGCTCGGGAAGGCGCAAAACATCTCCTCACAAGCCCGGAGACCGGCCTCGCAACACATACGCTAGAGAATACCGCGGGGTGACGGTGACCAAAAGCTGCGCTATTTATTCGTGCATTTTTTGTCTTCTTACCCTTCTTTATTCCCTGGTTTTTAGAAATCTACATGCGGGGACGCATGTTATTCAGGGAAATGAAAATGAAGATAAAAACCATCGCCGGCACAACCGCACTACTCTATATGACCACCGCTTTCTCGGCGGAAGAAAATATTCAGCTAGGGAAAATCGTAACCACCGCTACACGCACACCACAACCCCGCGAGGCCGTGATTGCCGATGTAAACGTTATTGAAGCGGATGAGATTCAGCGTGGCGGACAGACCACTTTAGTCGAACTGCTGCAACAACAGCCCGGCATTCAAATTGACAATAGTGGCGGCGCCGGCAAAGTTTCCAGCATTTATATGCGCGGCACCAATAGCGGTCATGTCGTGGTACTAATAGATGGTATGCGTATCCAGTCCGCAACTGTCGGAACTACCACTTTCGAGAATATCCCGCTTAACCAGATTGACCGGATTGAGATTCTGCGTGGACCAGCAAGCAGTCTCTATGGCCAAGACGCGATTGGCGGCGTCATTCAAATTTTCACCAAAAAAGGTGAAGGTACAACAAAACTTTTTGCGAGTGCTGGTTACGGTACTTATGACACCACTATTGCCGAAGCCGGTGTGCGTGGAAAAATCAACGACACCAGCTATGCATTTAACCTCTCAGCAACCAACGTGGGCGGCTTTTCTGCGCTGGATACGCACGACCCTAATGTCAATGACGATGACGAATATCGCAACCTTTCAATTAACCTAAATCTGAATCAACAGCTTGCAGAGGGGCACGAAATAGGCCTGCAGTTTTTGAATAGCGACGGCATCACCCGTTACGATAATTTTTACAATTTTTCGGATTTCTCATCCAAGCTCAAACTCAACCAACAAGCGGCTGCGCTCTATAGCAAAAATCAATGGCTGGATTTTTGGAAAAGCACCCTGCGTGTAGGTTTCAGTAAAGATAAATTAAGAAGTTACGACCAAATATTCTTCCCAGGTTTTTCGCGTTTCGATACCGAGCAGACGCAAATTAACTGGCAAAACGATTTTACCTTGCCGCTTGGCACACTGACTTTAATGTACGACCGCTTGGAAGACGAGGTGAAATCCACCGACGCATTTACCAAACAGAACCGCACTAATGAAGGCTTTGCAGCGAGTTATCTGGCGAATATCGGCGCACATAGCCTGCATGCCAGCTTGCGTGAAGATCACAGCAGCCAATTTGGTAACCATGTTACCGGAAGCATAGGCTATGGTTTTAGCTTTAACCAGCACTGGCGCGCTACTGCCAGCTATGGCAGTGCGTTCAAAGCCCCAACCTTTAATGATTTGTACTATCCGTTTACCGATTTCGGCTTCGGGTATTCTTATGCAGGCAACCCGAATCTAAAACCGGAAAAATCGGACAATATCGAAGCCAGCCTGAGGTTTCAGGACAACGATACGCAAGCCAGCATAACGGTTTATCGCAATAAAATTCGCGATTTAATCGCCAACAATGGGTTGGCCGCCGGCATGCAAATCAATCTGAACAAAGTCGCCATTGACGGCCTAACCATCGCGGCTAGTCAGCAATGGGGCAACCTTGAATTATCCGGCAGCGCAGATGTTTTATCGCCACGCGATGAAAAAACCGAAAATTTGTTGGCGCGCCGTGCCAACCGTCATGGTAAGTTAGGCCTAGCTTATACTTGGCAAGATTGGCGTTGGGGCACAGAAGTGATTGCGTCATCAGCCCGATACAACGACCCAGCAAATGAGTTTAGATTAGGCGGCTATGCTTTAGTAAACTTGACGGGTCAGTACAAAATCAACCCGGACTGGAGCATTCAAGCCCGCGCTAATAATGTATTGGATAAAGATTACGCCTTGTCTTCCTTGAAATTTGGATTTTCCCCAAACGACCCCGATTACAATACTCCTGGCGCAAATTTATTTGTAAATGTGCGTTACGAACCGCAATAATGCTATGATTACGCCATTGAATTGGAGAAAACCATGAATAAATCAACACTCACCAAACCACTATTAATTGCCGCAGCACTCACGTTTTTTATGCTACTCACCCGCGGCAGCCATACGCTTACGCCTTTTAACCTGCCTGATGCGAGTTTGGTGTTGTTTCTGCTGGGCGGCTTGTGGTTGAAGCGTGCTGGTTGGTTTGCGGCATTTTTTGTATTGGCAACCTGCATTGATTTTGGCGCTGCTGCACTCAACCCTGCACAAGGCTTTTGCCTTACCAGTGGCTACTGGGGCTTGATTCCAAGCTACGGCGCTATGTGGCTGGGTGGTTTGTGGTTGAGCAAAAAACAAGATTCTTTTGCTCTAATTCCTTATGCTGTAGTGGGCATGCTTACCACGTTTGTGGCATTTGTGATTTCCACCCAAACCTACTATCTGTTCTCTGGCCGCTTCCCTGCGCAAGGTCTGGTTGAATCCATGAAACATGGTTGGGAATATTTGCCAAGCTGGTTAGGCTTTGCGGCAATGTACTTCGCCATTGTCTGGTTGAGTGTTGCACTATTTCGCAGCATTAAACCTGTGCAAACATCGAAAGTTTAATGTCTTAACAACAATATAAGCCGCTTAAATTTTAAGCGGCTTTTTTATTAAAATATGACAAATAACATCACATTGGTTTTAGGCGGTGCACGCTCCGGCAAAAGCAGCTATGCCGAAAAACTGGCTATAGAAAGTGGCTTGCCTGTTACCTATATTGCTACCGCACAAGTGTTTGATGATGAGTTTAAAACGCGGGTGCAGCATCACAAAGATAGGCGCCCGGCCAGTTGGACGTTAGTAGAAGAACCACATCGCCTCGCGCAAACCCTTACCTGCTTGGCCAAGGCAAACCATTGTTTGATTGTCGATTGTCTGACCGTATGGCTGGCACAGTGGATATGCGACGACTGTAGCCCACCAAGAGATTCTAGCTGGCAACTGGAACGTGAGGCTTTTTTAACGCTTTTACCCACACTTACTGAAACTATAATTTTGGTCAGCAATGAAGTGGGCATGGGCATCGTGCCTTTGGGTGAAATCAACCGCCAGTTTCAGGACGAACAAGGCCGCTTAAACCAGGCTGTTGCAGAAATAGCAAATTCAGCGGTATTTATTGCCGCTGGCTTGCCACTCAAATTAAAGGGCTAAGAATGGATTTTGAATTAAAAGGTGAGTTTATCGAGCTTTGCAACTTGCTCAAACTTGTGGGTATCGCCCAAAGCGGTGGTCAGGGCAAGATGATGGTGGCGGACGGCATTGTAAAAGTGGATGGCAACATTGAATTGCGCAAAACCGCTAAAATCCGCAAAGGGCAAATTGTAGAATGCCTTGATAATACGATTAATGTCGTCTAGAGATTGACGAAGCTAATCCTAGGTACTTCTGCACTAAAATCCAACTGTGTCACGCTGGCGTGATCTATCGAAAAGCGGAATAAACCTTTTAGCTCCATATTGAGCACATGCGCCAATAGCGCGCGGATCATGCCTCCATGCGTCACAACAGCGACATTCTGACCAGCGTGTTGTTGCAAAATTTCTTCTAAAAAATGCAATCCGCGTTGCTGTAACTGACTGAACGTTTCGCCGTTAGGCGGTGCTTTGTTGGCATAATCGTGCGCCCAACCATCAAAAATATGACGCGGGATATCATCCCAGACGCTCATTTCCCAATCGCCAAAATTAAGCTCCAGCAAACGATGGTCTTCAATATATTCACCTAAATTAAGTGCTTGCGCAAGTTTAGAACAGCGTTGCAGCGGGCTGGTATAGACGGCAGCAAAACTCACCTCAGCAAGTTTCGTTTTCAGTTGGATTACTTCATCTACAAAGCTGGCGGCAACATCTATATCGCTCTGCCCGTAGCAAATGCCAGAGTTAATTTGCAGTGAAGTATGGCGGATTAGATAAAGCCTCAAAGTTGCACGCTCCAGGCCAGCACGCCCAAATAAAATGCCAATTCCGTGATTTGTTGCGCGGCTCCTAGACAATCGCCCGTATATCCTCCCAGATTTTTCAATAGCTTGGCACGCCACCATAGCCAGCTTGCCAGCACAGGCAAAAATGCCATCATCACAAATTCAACGACTATCAAATATGAGTGATTACTCACTACCAATAAAGCAGTCGTCGCTAATACCGGCAACAAGCCAAACAGATTAGCTACTACTAGGTCCCCCAGTCTGGTTTTGGTGGCCAGCGGCTTTGATTTTCCTTCCGATTTAACATACTCTGCAGTCGCCATCAGCCACACTGCGCATAAACGACTGAGCGCATGGCCTGCAATTAGCACAGATGGAATAAAGGCCGGGTGTAGCAATGCAAGTGTTTGGAATTTTGCAAACAGCATTAAAAACAGAGCGACTGCGCCATAAGTGCCAAGTCGCGAGTCTTGCATGATAGTGAGTATTTGCTCGCGATCCCACCCTCCGCCCAAGCCATCGGCACTATCTGCCAAGCCATCTTCATGAAACGCACCCGTCAGATAAATGGTGCAGGCCATGCTGATTAATACAGCGATCGTTTGCGGAAAAACAAGACTGCTTAGATAGAAACTTAATGCACCGGCAAAACCGACAATGATGCCAAGCAGCGAAAAATATTTAACCGCATGATTAAGGTCATTCACTTGAAAATTGGCAATGCTGGATACCGGAATACGCGTTAAAAAACCGATGGCCAACAAAAAGAAGCGCCATTCATTTTTAACAATGGCTAACATTTTTCGCTTACACCAGCACTTTCAAATGATGCCATGTCATTCAAAAAATTAACTGCTGCTTGAATAAGCGGATAAGCCAACGCTGCGCCAGTACCTTCGCCTAACCGCATGCCTAAATCTAACAAAGGTTTGGCATCTAAATAATCTAACAGCTTGCGATGCCCTGCCTCGCCTGAACAGTGTGAAAATATGCAATACTGCAGGACATTAGGCTGCAACTTGCTCGCCACAAGTAGCGCGGTCGTGGCAATAAACCCGTCAACCAATAATACTGCCTTGTGTTTAGCCGCGCCTAGCATCGCACCTGTCATCATGGCGATCTCAAAACCGCCAAAAGTGGCGAGCGCGCCCAATACATCCTTGTCATTAATCTGATGTATCGCTATCGCCTGTTTAAGAACCTCTGCCTTTTTGGCCAGCCCATTATCATCCAGTCCGGTGCCGCGGCCTACACATGATTCCAAAGGAAAATCGCACAATACACTCATCAGACAACTTGCCGATGATGTATTGGCGATGCCCATTTCACCAAAACCAAGCACATTACAACCAGCATCAACCTCTTTTTTAGCAAGCTCCACGCCAACAGTGAGCGCTTGCTTACACTGGGCCATGGTCATCGCTGGTTCTTGCAAAAAATTGCATGTGCCCATGCTAATTTTGGCATCTGTTAAATCCGGATGAGATTCAAACTGATAATTCACGCCCGCATCCACGATTCGCAATTGCATGTTGCCCTGTTTGGCGAATACGTTAATACCTGCCCCGCCCGCCAGGAAATTGTGCACCATTTGTGCAGTCACAGCTTGCGGATAAGGACTGACGCCACTTTCCGCGATGCCATGATCGCCTGCAAAAACCAACATGGTTGGTTGGCTGAGTTGAGGTGTTAATGTGTTTTGAATTTGCCCTACTTTCAGGGCGATTTCTTCCAGTCGGCCAAGTGCGCCGAGCGGCTTAGTTTTTTGGTCAATTTTTTGCTGAAGCACTGCATTTAAACCGCCATCCAATGGCAATATCTCATATCTCATCATGCTGACTAGTTTAAATGAAAAACCCGCAAAACCGATTGGCTTTACGGGTATTAAGCCGGAAAAAAGAATTATTTTGCGGCGGCGGCTGCAGCATCTTTTGCTGCTTGCACAGCATCAACCGCCTCTTCCTTGGCCTCAGCGACTGCCTCTGATGTAGCCTCCGCCGCATCTTTCGCAGCGTCAGTCACAGCGCCTTTTGCTTCAGTTGCAGCAGTTGCCGCTGCGTCCTTGGTCGCATCCACCGCTTCGCTCATTTCAGTTTTGGCTGCGTCTGCGGTCTCTTCTGTTTTTTTACTACATGCCACGGTAAAAGTTGCGGCAAACAAACCTACTAACAAAGCGCGTAAAAATGTACTCATATCATTTCTCCTAATTTTAAATTACTGTGGTGGAATACGCAGCATCTGGCCAGGGTAAATTTTGTCCGGATGGCTCAACATAGGCTTATTGGCTTCAAATATTTTCATATACGCATTGGCATTGCCGTAAAATTCTTTGGCGATTTTTGATAGCGTATCTCCACGCACCACCGTATAAAACTGTGGCTCAGCCTCTGCTTGAATCACGCCAAGCTGATCCTGTACGTGTTCAACACCAGCTACATTACCGCAGCACAACAAAATTTTCTCTTTAGTAGCTTGATCTGCCGCCATGCCTTGCACAATGACAGTACCCGAGGCACCATCAAAACCAATCGTCAGGCCATCAGCCGTTAAATTCATTTTTGCCACATAATTGGCAATCGCATTTGCAGCTGCTTTATTGGCTGCCTCCACGTTCACCGGCGTCGGGTCTTTTTTTGCAATTTCTTCAGTCGCTTTTGCTTCCCCAATACCAAATAATTTTTCTCCTGCTTCTTTAATAAATGAAAACATGCCCATTTAGTTCTCCTTCTTTGTTTTATTAGATTGATGAAACCAGGTCTTAGTGAATGAATGGCCAGCGACAATTTCCAACCTGTCAATATCATCATAGTGCAATTATTTTGATTTGACCACCTTAGTTTTTAATTTAATTGTGCCTCCTTATGCCAATATTTGGTTAAGTTTGCTATAATGCGCGACTTGCAAATAGTTATCTACTATTTCACGCTGGCCGGGTAGCTCAGTCGGTAGAGCAGCGGATTGAAAATCCGCGTGTCGGCAGTTCGATTCTGCCCCCGGCCACCAAGTAGAATAAAGCTCACAGCGATGTGGGCTTTTTTTATTTCCGAGCCATGGGGCACTGGTGGGACATTCACGGAAAATAACCTCCAATAAGTGGCGCTACCATCTGATACAATATTTTTTAGTGTGTAACCGCGAACGCGTAATAACTTTTGACGCTTATCATTTGAAAGAGGAAAGCAACGATGCCGCTCACTCGACTTATCATTCCAGCAACCGTTTTATACGCCATACTATTAACATCGTGCGGTCAGGACTCACGAGTTCCTCCCCTTGAAACGCAAGTCACAAAACTAGAATCACAAGTCAACAACCTAGATTCGAAGGTGACAACGCTTGAAGCTGAGGTCAAACAGCTCAATGAACAAATTTCTATGAGCAAAGTATTCAAGGACATTGAGGGAATAGCCTTTATGACACCCGGTACCGATGGTTATTCTATAATCAAGAGCGACCTCGGCTCACTTACAGTCTCGCTGACTAACATCCAACCTTATGCCAACGGTAGCAAGGTCACATTACAGTTTGGAAACCTCACTGCCGCAACAATTGACGGGCTGAAGACCACTTTGGAATGGGGCTCACTCGACAAGGATGGTTTGCCTAACAACCAAGAAGCAAAATCACGTGAGGTCATTTTTAATGAATCACTTCCAAGTGGCAGTTGGACAAATTCCCAAGTTGTACTTGAAGGCATTCCTCCTATCGAACTAGGTTTTGTTAGATTGCGTGACGTTGGTCATCGCGGTGTCAAACTTCGTCGATGAGCGCATGGCAATACAGTTTAGCTGACGATAAGCGAACCAACGCACTTCTTCTAGCAACCACATTCACTGATGTTGTAGAAACCGTCGCCCGTGATATGAATGTGCTCTGCGGTCACCGCAAAAACTGTGACATTATGGCTGGATTTTCAAGAGTCATCTTTAATCTCTATGTGCCCGAAACAACATTTGACCTCTTCTTCAATTCCGAACATGGCTATCGTGGAGCGTACTTCAAATCTCCTCACTTTGGGTTGGAAGCAAACGAAAAATGCATTAAGCACCTGACGCCTTCGCTCCTATCATGGGCTAAACAACATGAGCCCTCACTCGACCTTAAATTTGCCAAAGAATCGCTAGCATCGCCCACAGCAAAGGTTTGGCTCGCCGAGACTGGAAGCAGTCATTGGTGTGATAAGTGCGTCGGTGAATGGAGCGCAAATGATGAAGCACCCGAACTGCGTAACGGTCGTTGGGAGCTTACTGACACGCAGAATGGTCGTTGGGGTCGCAAGGTACCATCACTCTCAAAACTCAGAGTATTCGGTGCCTTTCTAAACGAACGTTATGATGAATTCACTCCGGAAAACAAACGTTACCGCGCCCAAGACATCAACGCTTACGGATGGTCGTGACACTCACAGCAATATTTCACGCTAATGGCACAAATTATCACCTTCATCCTACTACTTAAAATTTATGCCGAATGACTCCATAAATACCCAATTTTAACTATAAGTGCCCCACCATCGCCCCACTAGCAAGTTGCTAACATTTAATTTGTTGTTTTATATAATAAATATTATTTAGGTATGCGGATTTTGTATCCGCTGTTGTGTTTTATTGCTATTTGTTGTATCGTATTACTAACAGTTAAAACATAGGTGCTTATCATGGCAAGTATTGAAAAACGTGTTAGTGAAAATGGTGATATATCTTATCGCGTAAAAGTTAGGATTAAAGGTTATCCAGTTCAAAGTGCAACCTTTGAACGTAAGACCGATGCGAATAAGTGGGCGGCTTCAACTGAGAGTGCGATTAAAGAAGGTCGCCACTTTAAAACTACTGAAGCCAAAAAACACACACTAAGCGAACTGATAGACAGCTACATAAAGTATGAGTTACCTAAGAAGCCTAAGAACTCACGAAACCAAGAGACTCAATTATTATGGTGGTCGTCCGAAATCGGCCGCTATACATTAGCTGATGTGACACCCGCCTTAATTGCAGACTGCCGCGACAAATTAGGTGCTGGGCTTACACCTAATGGCACGAAGCGAACCAATGCAACCGTAGTGCGATACCTTGCCGCCTTGTCTGTTTGCTTAACCTATGGCGTAAACGAAAAGCAATGGCTAGACGACAGCCCAATGCGTAAAGTCACCAAACCTATAGAGCCTCGCGGTCGCGTGCGCTTTCTAACTCAAGATGAAAGAACACGATTATTAGCCGCCTGCAAAAAATCAACTAATCCATATATGTACGCCGTCACAGTGCTGGCACTTTCTACAGGTGCGCGACAAGGCGAGATTATGAACTTAACATGGGACGATGTAGACCTTAACCTTGGTCGTGCAATCTTGCATGAAACCAAGAATGGTGAACGTAGAGCCTTACCCATTACTGGCCATGCGCTAGAAGTGTTAAAAGAACTAAACAAGGTACGCCGTATTGATACCAAGCTATTGTTTTCGGGCGCTAATCCTGACAAACCCGCCGAACTACGCAAGCCATGGGTTACAGCGATGCAAGCTGCTGGCATTACAGGCTTTAAGTTTCACGACCTACGCCATAGCGCGGCCAGTGAGTTAGCTATGAATGGCGCAACCCTAGCCGAAATAGCCGAGATACTAGGCCACAAGACGCTGGCAATGGTACAACGCTATGCTCACCTATCCGAAGGCCACACGGCAGGCGTGGTAGAGCGCATGAATAAAAAGATTTTCGGGGAGGTGGCTTAATGATGAAAAAAAGTAGCGATTACAACTGGCATCATCCCATTGACCCAGTCTGGGAATATAGTAAATATGACGGAGTTATGGGGTTTCCGCCAGAATGGGTGCCAGAACCACAGATGAGAGAATTTTGTCTAGAAAGAGGCTGCTTGTTTTTTGAGGTGGAACAAGGAAAAGTGACTTATGATGAAATTAAATCGCGCTTCGACTGGATGATGAACGATAAAGATGCTGCTATGAATATGGCGCTTTTTAAGGACGCGCGTACAGAATACGATGATTCACTTTCTTTTCTGGCGGGGTTGTTCAAAACAGTTTCACTCGGAGAAACTGAAGGATTACGAAGGCTCGGCGGAGACATAGCTGTTATTGGTGCAAAATCAAAAAATGGTTATAAAACCAGAGCCGACCAAATAGACAAAGCAGACTTTCAACAAATAGCCCAGCCATTGCTAAAAAAGAACAATAACATCATTGATAAAACACTAAGAGAAAACAACCTTGCCCCATACGTTAAAAAATGGTCGCTAAATGCAGTTCGAGGCTGGCTTCGTGATATACGCCCAGAAGGGGTTAAACAAATAGGCCGACCAAAGAAAACATAACGTTATGGGATAACGTCAATATATCATTATAAATCAACAAGTTAATATACTAAAACAAGTGCAATAACGCACGTTTTAGGAGAATTAACCATGACAGACGCAACACAACCAAGCTGGTTAACAGTCAAACTGTTATCTCAAACAATGCCCGCTTTCTCACCCGCAGCACTTCGTAATCTCATTTTTTTATCAGCAGACAGGAAAACATCAAAGGGCATTATCAAAGGTAACGGTTTAGCCCCTCACATTCGCAGAATCGGCTCGAAGGTGTTAATCAATCATCAAGGCTTTTTAAGCTGGATTGATGCACAGGAAAATGTATGAGCGCGTTAAACACACTATTACAGCGCTTGGATAAAGTGCAACGCATTGGCGATGGCAAATATAAAGCACTATGCCCGAGCCACGACGATCACTCACCTAGCCTAGCAATAAAAGATTCTGACGGACGCTTACTACTTCATTGTTTTGGCGGGTGCGAGACATCAGACGTATTAGGCGCGGTAGGCTTGGATTATGCAGACATTATGCCCGAACAATCAATGGGCAATTTCAAGAAAGATAAAAAGCCATTCTACGCAGTGGACATATTAGGCATTATCAAAATTGAAGCGATGCTTGTTTTTATTTATGCGTCCGACATGGCGAAGGGGTTAACACTTACTAACAGCGAAAAAGAAAGATTATTGCTTGCAGCATCAAGAATCAATCACGCGTTTGAGGTTGCTAAAAATGGCCTATAAATCCAATGCAATTGAAGCTTTTGATGCGGATATGAATAACTATGCCTTGGCTAGTGAATGGTTAAGCCATGTTGGCTTATTGCAGGAATCAGAACCTTCACCTTATCCAATAGATGCACTACCCATTGAATTAGGCGATGCCATCCGTGAAGTATTGGAATTTACCCAATGCCCACCCGCATTAGCTGCTTGTAGCGCTCTTAGTGCATTATCACTGGCTGGACAACACCTAGCAAATGTTAGGCGTGCCGAAGGTTTAACAAGCCCAGTGAGTTTATACACATTGGCAATTGCTGACAGTGGCGAGAGAAAATCAAGCGTAGATAAACACTTCACCTCAGCCATTACTGCATGGGAAAACAATCAAGTCGAATTAGCCAAGCCTGATGCTAAAAAGCAACGGATAGAGCATGAAGCGTGGCAAATGAAATGTGAAGGTCTTAAGCAAAAAATCAAAGATGAAGCTAAGAAACAAAAGACTACTGATTTATTAACGATAGATTTACACCAATTAAAGAATGACGAACCGCTACCAGTGCGTGTACCTAGACTTATTTACGGTGACAGTACACCCGAGCAATTAGGCTATAGCCTTGCACATCATTGGCCTAGTGGTGGTGTGTTGTCGAGTGAGGCAGGCATCGTGTTTGGCAGTCACGGCATGAGTGGCGATAGTGCAATGCGTAACATGGCCTTACTTAATGTGTTGTGGGATGGTGGCACGCATACTATTGACCGCCGTACTAGCGAAAGTTACAAGGTGCAAGATGCGCGTTTAACCATGGGTTTAGCAGTGCAAGCCGACACAGTGAAAGCCTTTTTTGACAATTCCAAAGGATTGGCTCGCGGCACAGGCTTTTTTGCTAGATTTTTAATTGCATGGCCTAATTCTACGCAAGGCACGAGGTTATTCAAAGAACCGCCGACAGCATGGCCTAAGCTAACGGTATTTAGTGAGCGTATCACTCAGCTATTGAATAAGATTCCAGTGCTTAATGAAGCTGGAGGTATTAGCCCGTTTACATTGGATTTTAGTCCCGAAGCTAAACAAGCATGGATAGGCTTTCATAACGATGTAGAGCGCGAACTGCGACAAGGTGGCGATATGACTGATGCGCGTGATGTAGCAAGCAAGGCCGCAGATAATGTGGCACGCCTATCCGCGTTATTTCACCTATATGAATGGCAGAGTGAAGACGCAATAAATAAAGGGCTTGTAGAAGCCGCTATGGTGATAGTTACGTGGCATTTATACGAAGCTAAACGCTTTCTTAATCAGATTGCCGTACCTGAACACATCAATAATGCAATCAAGTTAGATGCTTACATTACGCGATATTGCCGTGAGCATCAAACCAAAACAGTGCCAAAAAATTACATTAGACAGCATGGGGCGATTCGAGATAAAAAAGTGCTGAATGATGCCCTAGATGAATTAATTGATGCTAATCGTATCAGGATTATTTTAGATGATAGAACAAGCATTATTGAAGTAAACCCAGCGTTATTGGTAGCTAATCATGCTTAGACACATTTTAGATAATTTCCGCAATGCTACTGCTATTCATGCTACTTATGCTATTCCTGATGAGTCAAATGCACCTCAAATAGCACGAATAGCGCGAGTGCAAATAGCAAGTCCCACAAAAGTAGGCAATCAAGCTAGTGATGAAATAATTAGTAATTGGTGGTTATTACATTATGCAGACCGTGAATCTGTACAAGTAGCGATATGGCCACCATGCAATCACGGTGATGTTTTGGCACTTAACCCCCAAACCATAGCCGCCGAGCCAATACCGTCACCAATACCAAAGCATAAACCAATTGCATCAGCTATTGAGTTGCTGGATACGATGCGTGAGGTGGGGTTTACTGTACGCCTGCTTAATGGTGATTTAGATGTGGGGCAATCACGTTGGATTGATGATGAACTAGCAAGTTTAATCAAACAACACAAAATGGACTTAATCAAATTATTAGAAAGTAAGATAAAAAATGATGAGACTAATCCCTAGAACCATCAAGCAGGCCGTGAACCTGTATGCCCATCAAATGGGGCTTAAATGCGAATTTAACACGCGCAATAAAATTATGATGCAGTTACAAAACTTGATTGATGGCGGGGCAACGATAGAAGAACTGAACAGGCTGGTTAAAGCCATGACTACATCAAGTCTCGAAGATGAAAATAAAGATGGCACGGAGGGTGCTATTACAGCATAAAATAACCCTAAGGACGATTGTTTCTATAAGCCTATAGCCCCATATCAAAAAAACTATTTTAACGCGCCTACGGGCTTGGTAAATGCCTTATATGTTAGTAATTACTAACCTGCTATGACAATACAGACAATGCTTTCAGAAACCTTCTCGCGCGAGGACGTGAGGGAACTTGCCAGACACATATAATCACTACATAACGCTTTTTTGTGCTTGGCAATAGCAAGTTTATCGCATTATGAAATTGCCTAGATGCATTGGCATATTGACCAACTGTCTAGTAGGGCGCAGTATGCATTAATTACGTGGCAACTAAAGTGATTGCAACTACAGCCATTCAAGGCTATAAACTAACAGGGGTTTAAAATGAAAAATTTCTTTTTTCTTTTGTTGTTGTTTACTTCAACAGCCGTATTTGCTGCGCCATTTTGCGTTGTTAAAAGCACTGGCACTAATTGCTGGTATTACAACATGAACTCTTGCCGCCAAGCTGCGGGCACTCAAGGTGCCTGTATCATTAATCAAGAAGAAGTAGAACAACCATCTGCTAGCGATGCGCCATTCTGTGTTATCACTTCTTATGCTACTCAATGCTGGCATTACAACGCAGAATCTTGTCGCCAAGCCGCAGCCTCAAGTGGTGGTGCGTGTGTGGTGAATCCAAATAGATAATCACATATGGATTTATGGGAGATGGTAATAATTGTTAGGAAGATTTGCGCTTGCGAGTAGCACCAATCAAAATAATCAAGCCAGACCCTAGCAGCCATGCAGTAGTAGGTTCAGGAATGCTAGCAACATCACCATCGCGGACAGCCCATATTTGATTCATCGCGAGGGTTCCAAAAACACGCGAATTGGAACCATCACCGAAATAGAAGACCTTAATCTTTTCACCTGAAAGTGACCCTGTCCAATACCAATTATTCTCAATAATATTAGTGAACAGTGACAAATTTGGACTATTACCTAGACTAATAGGGCTATGCGCGATACCTCCCAAGTCGTTATAAAATAAATGCCCGAATTCGCTATCCATACAAAGGTAGCCTGCAGAAGCGCAGTTATCAGTAGTCAGTCGCCAATCATTAAAACCCAGATACCCTGTATCTTGATATGCGTTCAGCGAATCAATCCAAGTATTGCTGAAATAACCGAACATTGATCCAGGCTGATTACCTGAGTCTGGTGAGGGCAGTACGTTCGCCACACCAAAAGGTAGCGTTGCGGCAAGATTAGCGTTTGCTGTCCATGTAATATTTAAGGAACTGTCGTAAACCGCCTGCCCGTTAAGTCTCGAATATAGTTCAGCATTGGCGTTTGTCACTGATAATAAGCAAGTAGCTGCAAAGCATAGTATAGCGGTTCTCAAGACTTACTCCCGTTGGATTATTTTATTGAGCATTAATCTGATAATGACACATCATCGCACATTTCAAACACAACGAATACCCAAACAAGTTAAGTGCCGTAATTGATTTGTGAAAATTCCAAAATAGCTTTTTTATGTGGCGAGATGGGTACATTAAAATTAAATCATCCGCTCATACCCCTCCCCCCCCTTTTTTTTTATGTCGGATTAGTCGTGGGACACTGGCGGGACACTGAACGATAAAAAATAACAACAAATAGCCACATGACACAACAAAGTATTAGACATAACTTATTGATTAGATTGTTTTAGTTTGTTTTGGCTTGTTGTTCATTATTGGCTGATACCGATTGAAAATCCGCGTGTCGGCAGTTCGATTCTGCCCCCGGCCACCAGTATTTAAAAGCTCACAGAAATGTGGGCTTTTTATTTTTACAAAACCTACAAATTATATGTGCAACAACAGCTAAGTATTTAAAGCAGATCTTCTGTTTTCAGGTTTAGCTAACAACAAATGCACGTCACCTAGCGCGCGCTCTTCAAATCCACCTTCACAATAGCATAAATAGAATTCCCACATTTTTATAAACTCTTCTGAATAACCTAAATTACGCACATGCTCGATATTAGAAAAGAAATTTTCACGCCACATTCGAAGTGTTGTTGCATAGTGCGGACCAATGTCTTCTAGGTCGAATAAGCGCAAATCAGTGTTTTTGGTAATACTTGTCAACATTGCAGTATTTGATGGAATGCAGGAACCTGGAAAAATGTAACGTTGAATAAAATCCACCGATTTTTTAGCATTCTCAAAGCGTTGGTCAGCAATAGTGATAGCCTGAATTAATGCTAAGCCATCTGACTTAAGTAACGAGCCCACCTTAGAGAAGTAGCTATCGTAAAACTGGTAGCCAACTGCCTCAATCATCTCAATAGAAACGAGTTTATCGTACTGCCCATTCAGGTGACGATAGTCGTCTAATAGAAGCGTGATTTTATTACTCAGTCCAACAGCCTCCACCCTTTCTTTTGCAAGTCGATATTGCTGCTCTGATATTGTCGTAGAAGTGATCTTGCATCCATAATTTGTTGCTGCATAGATTGCAAAACCTCCCCAGCCCGTACCAATCTCAATCACATGGTCGGTCGGCTTGAGGTCGAGTTTATCGCAAATGGTCTTAAGCTTTAGCTCTGAAGCTTGTTGCAAGGTATTTGTATTCTCGTTAAACATCGCGCTCGAATACATCATGGTCGGATCTAGAAAGAACTGGAACATCTCGTTACCAAGGTCGTAATGTGCAGCAATGTTTTTGCGGCTACCTTCAGTTGTATTACTGTTAAGCCAGTGCAGAACTCTCATAATGGGTTTTGTTAACGATTCGTAACCCCCTTCCAGCTTATTCAATACGGACTGGTTAAGACACATCAAGCGAACGACATTGGTTAGATTGTCAGCAGTCCAATAGCCAAGCATGTAAGCTTCACCAGCGCCGATACTGCCACCAAATGCAATCTCGCCGTAGAAGCGAGAATCATGTATATAAATAACCGCATGTAATGCATGCGCCTCGTCGCCATAAATATGCTTATCCTCGCCGTCTATCAGCGTTAGACTGCCTGATTTAATTCCACTCAAGTGTTCCAGAATCTTTAATTTTGCTATTCCAGCTACCCATTTGGAACGGCTTTTCTGTTTCAAGCTACTTGTTAACATCTCTTGCTGAACCATAGGAATTGTCATTAGTATTTTTCTGTTGGTTTTGGGTGAGCATAGAAAGGAACGCGCTTTAACCATAGTAGCAATGCGTTCCAATATATTCCTAAGACCACTTTCATGGTCATAAATGGATAGATTAGCAATAATCTATTCAATCGTGCCTCGCTAATTTCGATCCGGTTCAGCGACATTGTTGCGCTAAATACATGTTCATTTTTATGGATATTCATCATGCGAATCAAAATGTCATTTTTCTCCATTTTGAATGCCCAATCATATTGGATATCCATAGGCATAAAGGGGGAAACATGAAACTCCTTCTTAAAGTCAAATGAAGCGCTGTTTAGCTTGCGGTTCGATAATGCATTATCAAATTCATGCACATAAGCAAAATCTTCATTCCAAGGAGTATTGGTAATGTGGCTGACCACCGCTTGCAGTTTATCGCTATCTTTTTCGAAGCAATAATAAAATGTCACCGGGTTGAAGCAGTGCCCAAAGTATCGCATATTAGTTAAAACACACACATGACCTTCAGGGCGCCTACCCGTCTTATCCTCTACAAGACTCAGAATAGACTCTTTCAGCTGGGTATCCTGATTACCGTAATAGTCTTTGCGGTTGAACCAGGAAAGATTCTTTTTTTCGTAAGACCATAACTTAAAACCATCAAACAAATGTGGCAGTTCATCTAAATTAAGGTACATCATAAAAACTTTGTAGCTAAAGCCATGCGATTTAGGACTCATGCGCTGATGAGACACCAAGCCAGTGTAAATACAACTCTTAGTTAGCATTAAAAAAATGTTCGAAATGTTTAATTGCTTCTAGCGCACTTACAACGCCATCTTCATGGAAGCCGTTACCCCAGTAGGCTCCGGCGAATCCGGTTCTATTCACCCCACTTATCTCGGCATGCCTACTTTGTGCAGATACACCTTCTGATGTGTAAACTGGATGCATATATTCAATACGTTTGATAATCTTCTTGGGATCAATATCATGAATATGGTTCAGAGTGACTAATAGGTGTTGTTCCGACCTAATGCCCTGAAGTATATTCATATCATAAGTAACGGCAACATGCCTAGGAGCAGGGTTAGTGACATGGTAGTTCCATGCTGCCCAAGCAAGTTTCTTCTTGGGCATGAGCCTTTGGTCGTGATGCAGTAGAATAGTATTGGCTTGATAATGAATCTTTCCAAGTACTTCACGTTCAGCCGGCGTTGGATCAGTCAATATTTTTAAGGCCTGATCACTATGACAAGCAAAAAATACATAATCGAACACTTCTTCAGAGCCATGTTTTGGTTTTATTCGAACAGAGCTTTTAAGGCGTCTTACGCTTTCAACTGGGCTATTCAAGCGTATAGATTTACTAAACGGTCTGGTGAGTTCTTTCACGTAGTTTTCGGAGCCGCCTGCAATGGTCATCCAATTTGGCCTGTCATCAATCGATAGCATGCCATGATTATGGAAAAATCTTACTAAAAAGTGCGCAGGAAAATCTAGCATCTGCTTGGTATCTGTTGACCAAATTGCAGAACCCATCGGGATAATGTAATAGTCTATAAACTGCTTACTGTAGCCACCTAACTTCAGATACTCTCCAAGTTCAATCTCACTCTGATTGTCTAGTAACTCCAGTGAGGTTTTATTGAAACGCAAGATATCAAGAATCATTTTATGAAACGAAGGTCGAAACAGATTGAATCGCTGTGCGAAAAGGCTGTTCAAAGTTGTACCGTTATATTCTAGGCCAGTTTCCTCGCAACGCACACTGAAGCTCATACTGCTTGGTTGCCAAGCTACATTAAGCTCCATCAGCAATGCCATAAAATTTGGATAGGTGCGATCATTAAACACGATGAATCCGGTATCTACATTAATATCCTGACCTTCATGCTGTATATGGTGAGTATGCGAATGTCCGCCGATATGACCTTGCGACTCAAACAAGGTGATATCGTGTTTTTTATGCAAATGGTAGGCAATCGTATTGCCTGCAATGCCGCTACCAATAATGGCTACTTTCAATTTGTGAACTCTTGAGATAAGTTAATAATTAATCTTTCTGGATTCACGAATCTTCACAGGCACCGTCTTTAAGTCCCAGATGAGGCCCAGCACGGAAAGAATCTTCAATCCATAATAAGTAAGGTCGATTTCCCACCAGTAAAAACCCTGGCTTGCAGAAGCAGGGTAATGATGATGGTTGTTATGCCAGCCTTCCCCAAGAGTGAGTATAGCGATGAGCAAATTATTTCTACTCTGGTCTTTGGTTGCGTAACGGCGTTTTCCCCATAGATGGGCTAATGAATTGACAGTAAAGGTTCCGTGGTAGAGTACAACAGTTGATATCACAAAACCCCAAATAAAAAGTTGTGGCCCATTGGTACCAAATCCAGGATGTGCTACTGACAGCCAGTCTCCAAAGAAATAAATAGCAACACCAAATAAAATTGGTACCACTACATCAAATCGGTCGAGTAAGCGCAATTCTATAAATGACGTTAGCTCTTTAACACGATGTGTTTGGGTCAGGAAATTTCTGGAAGCCAAGAACCAGAAAAGGTGGCTCCATAGAAAACCATGCTGTAAAGGTGAGTGTGAGTCTTCATGATTATCGGAATGCGCGTGATGATGCCTATGGTGAGATGCCCACCACAGAGGGCCTCGCTGAACTGCGGTTGCCCCTAATACGGCCATGATAAACTGGGTTAAACGGGACGTGCGGAAAGCTTTATGCGAAAAATACCGATGATAGAAACCGGTTACGGCAAACATACGCACTACGTAAAGCAGAATCGCAAAAGAAAAAGCAAACCAACTGAAGCCAACCCAGAATACTGCTAAGCACGCCAAATGTAACAATATAAACGGGGTTACTCTTATCCAGTCTATGTCGGACCAGTTGCCTTCCGGAACAGAAGTTTCAACTGTCACCACTTTGTTGTCGAACCATGAAATGATTTTCGTAAACATAATATTTATTTACTTGTCTTGCTGTGCGGCACTCGTCGCAACTTCTTGATGTCGTAACCCATATCAATAACCTTCTGTATCAAAGCCGCATAGGATTCATCGCTAATATCTGGCTTTCTCGCCATAATCCACACATAGTCTCTCGCATTGCGCGCGATGATGGTTTCGGTGTAATTCTCATCAATATGTGCGATGAGGAATTCTGCCTTAATCGGCCATATAAATTGCATGCCCCAGCGTGCGTTACCAGTGCCCTCAACAACAAAGCCGCGAGGATTGTAAGTCTTTACCGGGCCATTTAGGCTACCTTTGTTGAAGGTGAATGTAGTGTGTACTGTGCCATCGTCTTCTAGCTTATATGTCTCTACCCCGTTATATACCTCCTTCTCAATAGCTGTAGGAATAGCAGCGATTACATACCACGAACCCATGAATCTTTTGAGATCAACCTGGGATACGGTTGCTATTTGGGGTTGCTTCGATGCACATCCGACTAAGAGACTTGCAAACATCACCATAATAATTAGCTTCCTTAAAGTTTTCATATGAATATTATCTAAGCTTATAGTTGATGGCATAACCTTCTGGGGTAATAGACTTCAATGCTACCCAGTCATTATTTTGAGCCTTGTACCATAGATCAATGTTGAGCCTAGGCTTATCAACTAGGCTCGCACTCAATTTGTAATGTAAGGTGTCAACCTGCTGACCTTTAACCTCTAACATCTCTTTTCCAACTTTGCTAACCTTTATATCGAGCCATTCACCATTTTGAGGATTGAGCAGTTTCGATTGCTGCAGAATCTTCTGAGACCAATAAGCAAAAGTCATCGGACATTGAGATAAAGTCTGCTTCGTTTTGCCGTCATAGACTTCAAAGCCCGAATCACTTAACTTACCTTTAACCTTGGTGGTCACTTTGTTCTCAACTGTATTTGAATCAAGACTCTTAAGGCAGCCTTCCTGCCAATGCTCTACAGCCATATGTTGATAGCTATATGCATTGATAAAAAATAACTTCACATTGAAATTAGCTTGACTTACCAGTTGATTGCCATCGCTTAATCTGAAGGTGTGTTGACCAATCTTGGATTTATCGAGATACACGTCAAAATTCCATTCCTTGGTGAACCCAACATTTGGAATAATCAAAGCCAAAATCAATAACAATCGCTTTATCACTATTTGACCGTCTTTCTGGGCCCGGGGAAAAAAGCATTGGTACACTTTATATAGGCCGCATAGGCTGGGCGGCGGTTCCCGATATCTTTCTCCAATAATGCAACGCCGCTAAACTTTAGCAACAGGAATGTCATCAGCAAGGGCGAAAATAATGCCCAGAATGCCCCAGTAGCTAATGCGATTAGAAAAAATCCCCACCAAATAGCAAATTCGCCAAAGTAATTTGGGTGACGGCTATAGCGCCAGACACCGCTTTCCAAGACCTTGTCTTTGTTTTTTGGATCAGCCTTGAATAAACTTAGCTGCCAGTCTGCTAGCGTTTCCCATACGAGACCAAAGCCCACAATACTGATACCTACAACATCAATTATACTGATTGGCTCTGATGAAGTGACCGCAGCTAGGATAGGTAGCGAGACTATCCAGGCTAGAATCGATTGCAGTCCAAATACTATATAGAGACTTTTGATGCTAAAGTAGGGAGCATTGTTTCTACGAATTTCAGCATAACGATGGTCTTCATGCGGCCCCCAGTTTCTCCAGGTGAGGTATGCGCATAGACGAACCGCCCACACAGTGACCAGCACAAGTACAATCATAGATCTATCGCTAAATACACCAGCCTTAATAGCATAGACAAACCCTGCCAGAACAAAAAACAAGCTCCACATACTATCTACGTGAGTGACATTTTTACGATATAAACTTACTAGCCAGCCAGCAAGGGCAAAGCTAAGCATCGCATACAAACCATACAGATATATATCTAAGTTCATAAAATGCGCACCACTTTAAATTGATTGAGATATTTTGCGATGTATAAAAGCAAAGGCGTTAGCAATCCCCACCCAATAGATAAGGCAATATAGGATGCTTCACCGGTCAAAGTTACAGCGCCAATCCTTTCGGCACCAAGGTATGCAATCGGCCCTGCGATTGCGCCTAATAACATCGCAATCAGATATCGTCCCTGTAGCCAGGCAAGACTCATATTTAGAGTAGAAGCGAATGCGCACCAGAGCGCCAGAATCCAAACCGGAACAAGTGCATCACTCCAACCATGTTTTTGATACACAATCCACTGCATCATAAGCATGAGTTGATCAAAGCAAGCCCCAATAGCAATCGCAATAAACACAAGCCAAATTTCCGACTTCACCGGCCTTATCCTTGTCAAATGCCAGGTCATAATCATTATTGTGACTGCTACCCCGCTCCATGGTATTCCATACGCCGCGCTAACCACACACGAGAACCAGGCTAATTGGAAAAGCAGGAAATTAGCAATCAGCATCTTAGAAAGGCCGTTCAAACTGATAATGTGTAACCCACCATTCCTGGCCTTTGTTATATCCAAATAGTTCCGCACAAGCCATATAGAAAATACGCCAGCGATTACGCCATTTCTCTGAATTTTCAGTGCCATAGGTATCTCTTAGAATGACATTGAGTGTGTCACGGTTTTTGTCCATGTTTTCGAGCCAAGCATTAGCAGTTTTTTCGTAATGAGTACCATCCCAACGCCAGCGTCTGACAATTTTTAAGTGCTCTTGAAAGTTCAATGGCAAGTCGTCACTTGGCATCATTCCACCCGAAAAAAAGTACTGACCCATCCAATCATCATCCCCTTGCACTTCAAACAGGTATGGGGTGCTGCGATGCACAAAGATATGCATAAAGAACTTTCCACCCGGCACCAGCCAGTCATGGATTTTCTTATACAATACTTTGTAGTTGCGCATATGCTCAAACATCTCTACCGACAAGACCCTTTCGAATTGATGCTTGACGCCAAAGTCTTTTGGATCAAACTTGTTCATATCGCAAGTAATCACGTTAACATTATTTAGGTTAAGAGATTTTGCCTTCGCCATAATGAACTCACGCTGTGAGTTCGAGTTTGAAACGGCAGTGATATTGCTATTTGGATATTGCTCTGCCATCCACAAGGTGAGGGAACCCCAACCGCATCCAAGCTCAAGTATGTTTTGGCCATTCTTCAAATCCGCATGATTGCAAGTGAGTCTCAACGCATTTAACTCTGCTTCATCAAGCGTATTGGTTTGCGGTTGCCAGAAACAACTACTGTATTTTCTGTTTTTGCCAAGACAATTCAAAAAGAATTCTGTGGGCAATTCATAATGCTGGGAATTCGCAAGTTCTGGGACTAAGGCAATAGGTGAGCTATTCATCGACGAAACAAAAGTACTTAAATTTTCAGCACCAAGGTCACAGAGGTGAGCATTGATTTCATTCAAGCGTTTTTTTGATAACTGACGAATGCCAAAACGTATCATAAAATCAGGCACCATACCTTTTTCAGCGAGCCGAATGAATAGAGAAGTCAATTGCATTATTACCTTACAAAGTTTGGTGATTAGCATGCAGAATAGATACCGGATATCTGAATAATTTATAAGTTAATAGTTCCATAAAATTAAAAATTAACATCTGTTTCACCAATCTAAAAATATGCAATAAAATCACAAATGTTATATTTTATTTTTTAGTAAGGCAGGTTTAGTCTTTGTATACTTAAACATACTTAGAAATATTGGAAGTTGAATCTACCACCAATTAATCGCTACGGAAAATTATAAATGTGACAATCTTGTAACACTTTGGCGAACGTAGGCGAGTGAGGACGGGCCTAAAACACTAAATAAATGATGATTTTTACAGTTGAAAATCCGCGTGTCGGCAGTTCGATTCTGCCCCCGGCCACCAGTACTGATAAGGGTTTAGTTAAAAGCTAAGCCCTTTTTACTTGGTGAACGTGACAATTCAATCACATTATCTTGTCCGAAATGATCAATCCGATTCGCAGCCTTTGCTAAATGTTCCGTTGCAAATTTTGTGAACGAATTTCAGGAAGCTTTTGGACTAGATTGCTGAATTGTTCAGGGCAAGTTTTTCTTGTAGTGGATTCGGCAACATAATGAAATTATGTTATCTAAGTAACGCGCTATGACTGCTTCAGACCCAATATAAATTTAAATTATATCCATGGCTAGTAACCACCTAATATATAACTTATTAGTATATAAATATACTTACAAAGTATTTTAAGTTATTAAGAGCCTTTGCTAAAGTGCGCACATTCTTTGAATAAGTATGTGCAAATAGATGAGCGTAGCTAAACCAAAATTGTTGTTAGAAACAGATGAAGAAGTTTTGCAAGCTGTGGCGCGAGCCATTGCATCGGTAAAACTACAGTCTGGCTATGGCTCAATAGAGATCACTGTACATGATGGTCGTGTAACTCAAATTGAACGTAGAGAAAAAGTGAGATTTGAACACAAGACTACCTCAAAACCAGAAACTTTAAAGAACTAAAAAGCTACCTGATAACTGGAGCTATCTAAATAGATTTATAAAACTCTGACCAGACCACTGGAAGAAGAATAAGGAGTTTTATGATGAATTACAAAAAATTATATACGGCTGTTGCATTGGCTGGTCTTACTTCTACACCTGCATCTGTTTTTGCAAACGATAGTACGGAGCTGGAAGAGCTACGTGCTTTGGTACAAGAGCTAGATCAAAAAGTAAAAGTTTTAGCGCGTAAAGGTGAGGTTAGCGAGGAAGAAGCTGCCGCAGCCAAGAAGACTACACCTGTTGTAAAAGCGAGCGAAGGTGGTTTCTCGTTTGGCTCAGCAGATGGTAAAAATGAAATCAAATTAAGAGGCTTGCTGCAAGCCGATCATCGTCATTACTCAGATGGTGCAAATGATGTACGCGAGCGTTCAAGAAACAGGGCTGGCCTACTTAATCCTGCAACAGGTTTTAATGATGCTGAAGACACTTCTCTTCTACGTCGCGTACGTCCAACGATAGAAGGTAAGGTCGCTGGCAAATATGGTTTCCGCTTTACCCCAGAATTTGCCGGAGGCAGTGCCTCTGTTGTAGACGCCTATGCTGAAGCTAATTTAAATCCGGCGTTCAATATACGTGCAGGTAAATTCAAAAGTTCTGTAGGTTTGGAACGTTTACAAAGCGGTGCTGATATTAAATTCATTGAGCGTAGCTACGTGACCAATGCGATTCTACCAAACCGTGATTTAGGTGTATCAGTCTACGGTGACGTGCTAGATAAAAAACTTAACTACAACTTTGGTATTGTGAATGGCGTGGCTGATGGCGGAAATATCAGTACAGGCACAGAATATAACGGCGAACGCGAATACACTGCACGCCTATTTGCAACACCGTTTGTAGATAGTGCCAATGCGCTTTCTGGCTTAGGATTTGGTGTCGGTGCCACTTACACAGACTTTACTGGTGAGCAAAATCTTAACTGGACCGATTCAGCTGCTGCCGACGCTACGCGCAATGGCTTACCTAGCTATCTAACTAATGGCCAACAGACATTCTTTCGATATGGTGCCAATGCCATCGCAGATGGTAAGCGCTTTCGTATATCCCCCCAAGCAAATTACTACTACGGACCATTGGGTGTTATCGCAGAATATGCACGCGTCGATCAGGATGTTTCGCTGGTTGGTAGGTTAGCAGGTAATACTGACAATACGCCACAACCTTTTTTACCAGATACCAAGAAAAAGCTGACTCATGATGCTTGGCAAGTCGCCGCTTCATACCTTATTACAGGTGAAGATGCATCATTTAAAGGAGTGAAACCTAAAAATGATTTTGATTTAGAAAAAGGCGGCTGGGGGGCGTGGGAATTGGTTGCCCGTTACAGCGAAATCAATCTGGATAGTGATACTTTCAAAAACAGGTTTGGACAATATGCTAACGAAAACCAAAACGCAGGTGTACCGACAGGTATTAATAGCGCCTATGCAGATGGAACAAAAAGCGCCAAATCCGCCAAGTCTTGGACTGCAGGCGTCAACTGGTATCTAAATCAAAATGCAAAAATCGCCCTGAATTATGAGCATACAAGCTTTGAAGGCGGTGCAAGTATTCGCAATCAAAATATCAGCGCGGGCAATACCAACTACCAAGCAATCGTTAAAGATCGTGAAGATGAAGAAGCGCTTTTAGCGCGCTTCCAAGTTGCATTTTAATACGCTGATTTAAATATATGAGGAGGCAAAAAAAATGCGATGTAGTCACTTAAGCTTCGAGTAAAACGAATTTTTAACTTTATATTTTGATTAAGGATTTACACATGAAAAACACATTACTAACACTGGTACTACTTACCGCAACGCAGTTAGCCGCGCCGCAAGCTTTGGCAAAAGAAATTACCTTATTGAACGTATCGTACGACCCTACTCGCGAACTTTACGCAGACTACAACGCTTCATTCAGCAAATATTGGCAAGCTAAAACTGGTGATACGATTAAAGTGAACCAATCTCACGGTGGCTCAGGCAAGCAGGCGCGCGCTGTGATTGATGGTTTGCAGGCTGATGTTGCAACTTTAGCACTGGCGTATGATGTTGACCAACTATATGAAAAGGGCAAACTGATCCCAAAAGATTGGCAAAAACGCTTGCAGCACAACAGCTCGCCATATACCTCAACCATTGTTTTTTTAGTGCGTAAAGGCAACCCAAAAAACATCAAGGATTGGAACGATATCGTCAAACCGGGTGTTTCTGTGATTACACCAAACCCGAAGACATCAGGTGGTGCACGCTGGAATTACTTAGCTGCTTGGGCGTATGCGCTGAAACAAAACAATAACGATGAAACGAAAGCCAAAGAGTTTGTCACCAAGTTGTATAAAAATGTACCTGTGCTAGATAGCGGTGCGCGCGGCTCCACCACGACCTTTGTTGAGCGCGGTATTGGCGATGTGTTTATTTCTTGGGAGAACGAAGCCTTTTTGGCTCAGAAAGAACTCGGTCCCGACAAGTTTGAAATCGTCATACCATCTTTGTCTATTTTGGCTGAGCCGCCCGTAACCGTGGTAGATAAATTTGCCAAAAAACATGGTACTGAGGCCGTAGCTAGAGCCTATCTGGAGTACTTATACAGCGAAGAAGGTCAGGAAATTGCTGCGAAAAATTACTATCGTCCAACACTCGCCAGTATTGCAGCCAAATATGAAAAGCAGTTTCCCAAAATCAACTTAATCAAAATTGATGATGTATTTGGGGGCTGGCAGAAGGCTCAAAAAGTGCATTTTTCGGATGGTGGCATTTTCGACCAAATATATCAGAAATGACCAATATGAGAGTAGTTCAATACGTCACCAACACACAATTATTGGGCTTAGCGCCTAAAGATTCTATAGGAGAAACTGTAATGGCTTTATTAGCAATTAATGTGCGTAATCAGTTACGCGGCAAAGTAAAAGAAATTTTGTGGGGCGATGTCGTCTCGGAAATTGAAGTCGAGACATCATCCGGCATCGTGACCTCAGTCATCACTACACGGTCTATCAAAGAACTGGCACTAGAAAAAGGTTCTGAGGTATTGGCCTTAGTGAAGGCGACAGATGTGGCAATCGCCAAAGTTTAAATGGTGTAATTTTGCAACCCGCCGGTAGGACTAAGTTCTACCGGCATTCTTGTGAAAAGAAACAATGAAAAACAAAACCACTAAAAACACATTGCCAGGTCTTAATTTATCGCTGGGTTACGCTTTGCTATACCTGAGTCTGATAGTGTTGATACCGCTTTCCGCCGTTTTCTTAAAGGCATTTACTTTAAATTGGGCGGATTTTTGGCAAGCTGTTGCCTCGCCACGTGTCGTGGCTTCTTACAAACTCACTTTTGGCGCGTCATTGATTGGTGCTTTAATCAATGTGATATTTGGCTTGCTGACAGCTTGGGTGCTAACGCGCTATGAATTTTTCGGCAAAAAACTGGTAGATGCCTTTGTGGATTTTCCCTTTGCCTTACCGACTGCCGTAGCTGGTATCGCCCTGTCAGCGATTTATTCTACCAATGGCTGGATTGGCAGTTTACTTGAGCCTTTGGGGATAAAAGTTGCCTATACGCCATTAGGCGTGGTGGTGGCACTCACATTTATTGGATTGCCTTTTGTGGTGCGCACTGTGCAGCCGGTACTGGAAGACTTAGGCGCAGAGGTAGAAGAAGCTGCAGCAAGTTTAGGGGCAAATCGTTGGCAAGTGTTTTATAAGATTATCTTGCCCGCAATCTGGCCGGCGTTGATTACTGGTTTTGCCTTGGCTTTTGCGCGTGCCATCGGCGAGTATGGCTCGGTGATTTTTATTGCAGGAAATATGCCGATGGTATCTGAAATCACACCGCTGATTATCATCACCAAGTTGGAGCAATATGACTATGCAGGAGCAACTGCCGTAGCTGCAGTCATGTTGGTGATTTCATTTATATTGTTATTTATGATTAACGGTTTTCAATGGTGGTCAAATCGACGCCTTGGAAATTTGAGCTAGGAGGTAGATTAGATGACAACAAACCGTCAAACCATTTCTCAATATACCAAATACAACAATAGAGTTACGAGCAATCGTGCTACATCAGAAGCAGCTTGGGTACGGTATGCCTTGATCGGCGTGACATTATTATTTTTGAGCTTGTTTTTATTTATTCCTCTGGCAGCGGTGTTTACAGAAGCCTTTCGTAAAGGTGCACATACGTATTTTGCGGCAATTACCGAGCCAGATGCCCTTTCGGCAATCAAATTAACATTGATTGCCGCTGTTATTGCAGTACCACTAAATTTGGTTTTTGGGTTGGCAGCAGCATGGGCCATCGCAAAATTTGAATTCAAAGGTAAGAGTTTTTTAGTAACATTAATTGATTTGCCATTTGCAGTTTCCCCCGTCATTGCAGGCTTGATTTATGTGTTGATGTTTGGACTACAAGGTTGGTTTGGCGAATGGTTATCTGAGCATGATTTCAAAATCGTATTTGCGATTCCAGGGATTGTATTGGCCACCATATTCGTTACTTTTCCCTTTGTGGCACGCGAGTTGATCCCACTGATGCAGGCGCAAGGTAAAGAAGATGAGGAGGCAGCGTTGGTGTTAGGCGCATCCGGCTGGCAGATGTTCTGGCGCGTGACTTTACCTAATATTAAATGGGGTCTTTTGTATGGCGTGATTCTGTGTAACGCCCGTGCAATGGGTGAGTTTGGCGCAGTTTCTGTGGTTTCCGGGCACATCCGTGGACTAACAAACACTATGCCGTTGCATGTAGAAATTTTATACAACGAATACAACTATGCGGCTGCGTTTGCCGTCGCTTCATTATTGGCATTACTTGCATTACTAACTTTGGCGCTTAAAAGCTACGTAGAATGGCAAGCGGCTAGAAATGCTGCAGTCATTGAAAATGCAGCGAGAGAATAACTTAAAGGGTAAATCATGAGTATAGAGATTAAAAATATTAAAAAAGGCTTTGGTAGTTTTAGTGCGCTTAACGATGTGTCGCTGAATGTGCCGACTGGAGAGTTAGTGGCTCTTTTAGGTCCATCTGGCTGTGGAAAGACAACGCTGTTACGCATTATTGCGGGGCTAGAAACACCAGATTCTGGCAATATCCATTTTTATGGCGAAGATGCTACGGATAGAGCTGTACGTGAGCGCAAAGTGGGGTTTGTATTCCAGCATTACGCATTATTTCGTCATATGACCGTGTTTGAGAATGTCGCATTTGGATTGCGGGTGCGGCCTAAGCAAACGCGCCCCAACGAAGTGGAAATTAAGCGCCGTGTACATGAACTCCTCAAACTAGTGCAACTAGATTGGCTTGCTGATCGTTATCCGCCGCAGTTATCAGGTGGTCAGCGTCAACGGATAGCTTTGGCACGCGCGTTGGCTGTGGAGCCTAAAGTATTGTTGCTGGACGAGCCATTTGGCGCATTGGATGCCAAGGTGCGTAAAGATTTGCGCCGTTGGCTGCGCAGGCTACATGATGAATTACATATCACCAGTGTGTTTGTAACACATGATCAAGAAGAAGCGCTTGAAGTTGCTGATACGATAGTCGTGATGAATCAAGGCGTTATTGAGCAAATTGGTAGCCCACAAGAAGTGTATGACAATCCAGCCTCGCCATTTGTATATCAATTTCTGGGTAACGTAAATGCCTTTGAGGACAGTCATGCAGTTGCCTACGTGCGACCACATGAGATCGAGATATTGCGCCAGCCAGATGACAAAGTAAGCTTTCAAGCTACCATCAAATATATACATGCAGCCGGTCCTACCGTGCGCTTAGAGCTTGTGCGATTAGATAACAACACTTTTGTTGAAGCAGAGCTTGCACGTGAGCGTTATGATTCCTTAGATCTGAACGAAGGCGATACGGTTTATCTAAAGCCACAGAATCTACGCGTTTTTTCGCAGAGTTAAGACAAAAGGCTACTTATGGCCGATTGGTGACATACAGAAATCATAAAGTGTGACAATTTTGACACGCTTTGGCGAGCGTAGGCGAGTGAGGACGGGCCTAAAACATTATATAAATGATAATTTTACAGTTGAAAATCCGCGTGTCGGCAGTTCGATTCTGCCCCCGGCCACCAGTATTGATAAGGGTTTAGTTAGAAGCTAAGCCCTTTTTTATTGGTAAGTCTGACATAGACTGCTTTCGACCATATCCAGTTGGCCGTTCTTCTGCCAAACAGCATTCAACATATTACATGAACGGTTGACCGCGGCCTGCTTCTCTTTCTGCTCACATAATGGAAAGGCTAGACATTTTTTACGCGCCGATTAAAGAAGAGCCAACCGTAGATTGCGCTGTTGACGACGACGACCACACCGGCAAGCGCCAACTGAATCTCTCTTGTGAGGCCGGAAGGATAGATGATGTCCAGCAGATAATGCTCAATGAAGCTCTCCGTGTAGCCGGATTGCCCCGCTTTGATGCGAAAGTAATTCTCCAAATATGTAAGTGGGCAGACGCGGCCAGTAAGCTCTACAAAGAACCCCCAAACCGCAGCTGGAAGATGAATAAACGGGATCCAGCGCAGCCATATTGTCATTGCGCCGCCCAGAAGGACAAACAGGATAAAAGCTAGATGAAGCAGGAGGACGCTGTCAGCCGCTATACGTAACAACATAGCCAGCCCAGTACAATGAATGAAGACTATTCGTCATCGCTGTTTGAGCTCTGCCCACCGGTTACCCCGGCAGTGAGCGTGAAGCGCATCGCATCTTCCATGCTCATGTTCAGGCGTCGTGTGGCACTGCGCGGAACCAGCACGACAAAGCCGCCGATCCCGTAACTCATGGGGAAATAGACAAGCAAACTGTCTTTCTGTCTGAAATCCACTGGCATGTGGTTCATGTCGGTCTGGGTGACAAGTCCAACCGCCTGCATACCGGTTTCCCCAAATTTCACCGCGACAACCTGCTCGAACTCTTTCTTTTTTTCGGACGAAAAATAATCCAGCAGGTCACGAACCGACAGATACACCGATTTAATCAACGGCAGCCGATAGATAATCCTTTCCCCTCCGGAAAACAAACGCTGCGCAATAAGGCTATGCATAAGCAGGCCTACAAAAAAGGCCACCATCAGGCCGGCAACCACGCCCATGCCGGGCCTGTACAGATCTTCCGGCACCAGGGTACGGATCACATCCCCAAGCAGGGACTCCGTTGTCACCACAAACCAGTAGAGCAGATAAAGTGTTACCACCACCGGCAAGAGTGTAATCAGGCCAGTAAGGATATTTTTATTAATAGATCTCAACATCTCTGTTTCCTCGCTTATGAAGATAATAATACTTGCAAGAACGCCCAGGGGCACTGCAGCTTTTGCACCGGCTTTCGACAGAACTCAGCAGCATTTTCACAATATATGATATTCGAATTATCAGGTGATTCGATGCAGGCCTGCAAATATTTGTTATACCTTGTACCTGCAAACCTTGTTCCAGATCAATCCTCAATAAAATCAACCTTCTAAAGCATTCAAATATGATATTTCATGTGTACAATATACATATTGTTAAGGTATTTACATGCAAAGTTATTCTGAGATTGAAGCGGGCGATTTATTTGAGCTTATCACCAAGCCTAAAACACTGTTAGTCGATGTGCGTAACGATGATGAAGTCGCACGCGGCATTATTGATAACGCAATACATATTCAGCTCTCAATGCTGCCATTACAATACGAAAAACTAATGAGTGCCCACACGGTAGTATTTTACTGCCACAGCGGCATACGCTCTGCGCATGCTGCTGACTTTGCAGTGAGTAAAGGAATAAAAAATGTGTTTAACCTTGCGGGCGGCGTAATTGCCTGGGGCAAAGCCGGCTACGCATTAAACAAGAAAAAATAACCTGTTGAATATGTTGATTCTGATTGGAAAATAATGGAATTCGATAAAGAACTAGATGCCCGCAACCTCAATTGCCCATTGCCCATCTTGCGCTGCAAAAAAGGCCTGAGTGAGATTGCGCCTATGCAAACCCTAAAAATCATGGCCACTGACCCGGGTGCTGTTAAGGATTTTCAGGCTTTTTGCAAACAAACCGGTCACGAGTTATTGCAATTGGATGAGGCTGATGGCTCGTTTACATTTTATATTAAAAAACGCGCAGATACATAATGGCGAAAAAGCTTGCACTGATTGCTTCTAAAGGCAGCTTAGATTGGGCATACCCCCCTTTTATCCTAGCCTCAACCGCCGCCGCTCTAGATTACGAAGTGCAAATATTCTTTACTTTTTACGGCTTAACGCTGCTAAAAAAAGACTTGGGCGATCTAAAAGTCTCACCTCTTGGCAACCCGGCCATGCCGATGCCTATACCCATGCCTAACCTCATACAAATGCTACCGGGCATGGAAAGCATGGCGACCATGATGATGAAACAAAAAATCGCCGACAAGGGCGTAGCTTCCATTGAAGACCTGCGGACTGCATGTTTAGAGAGTGGTGTAAAACTGATTGCCTGCCAGATGACGGTAGATTTGTTCGACTTCAAGCCCGCAGATTTTATCGATGGCATTGAGTTTGGCGGCGCTGCAACTTTTTTTGAATTCGCGGGTGAATCTGACGTAAATTTGTTTATCTAATAAAAAGGCGCTTTGTGCGCCTTTTTATTTATTTCAGCTTGGCCAGCTGGCTTTGCAATTTTTCCAGACTCGCGCCAAACTCAGCCAACCGCGCTTTTTCCTGCTCCACCACCGCGGTCGGCGCACGTGCTACAAAGCTTTCATTGCCCAACTTGCCATTGGCTTTGCTAATCTCATTTTCCAGACGCGCAATTTCTTTGCCTAAACGCTCTTTCTCCGCCGCGACATCTATCTCGATTTTTAGCATCAGCTTAAAGTCATCCACCAGCATCACCGGCGCATCGGCCTCTGGCAACTCAGTCACAACCCCTACATCTTCCAGTTTGGCCAAAGCCTTTAAATATGGTGCATAGCCAGCTAATTTATCCGCATCACCGGCTGCTATTAACGGTACACGTGCTGCCGGCGATATGTTCATTTCGCCACGCAAGCTACGGCAAGCATCAACCGCCTGTTTCAACTGGACAACCCAAGCTTCTGCAACCTCGTCAACTTTGTCTGGCTGCGCTTGGGGATAAGCTTCCAGCATGATGCTGGCGCCATGCTTTTCGGTCATCGGCGCAACTATTTGCCAGATCTCTTCGGTGATAAACGGCATGATCGGATGCGCTAAACGCAATATAGTTTCCAGCACCCGCAACAAGGTACGGCGTGTTGCACGTTTTTCTGCCTCACTGCCGTTTTGAATTTGTACCTTGGCCAGCTCCAAATACCAGTCGCAGTATTCATCCCATACAAATTCGTAAATCGCCTTTGCAGCCAAGTCAAAACGGTAGTCTTCAAAGGCACGTTCTACTTCCGCTTCTGTACGTTGCAGTATGCTCACAATCCAACGATCCGCCTGCGAGAATTTGCGCCCATGTTCGCCGCAACTAGCCGCATCAAAGCCATTGTCCTGACCTTCTGTATTCATCAGTACAAAACGTGTGGCATTCCACAATTTATTGCAGAAATTGCGGTAGCCGTCACAGCGTTGCAAATCAAACTTGATGTCGCGGCCGGGTGATGCGAGCGCAGCAAAAGTAAAGCGCAACGCATCGGTGCCATAAGCCGCAATGCCTTCCGGGAATTCTTTACGCGTACGCTTTTCAATCTGCTCGGCCTGTTTAGGGTTCATCAAGCCGGTGGTGCGCTTTTTGATTAACTCATCAAGCGAAATACCATCAATCAAATCAATCGGATCCAGTACGTTGCCTTTAGACTTACTCATCTTCTGGCCTTCGGCATCACGAATCAAGCCATGCACGTACACATGTTTGAACGGAATTTTGCCGGTGATGTGTGTGGTCATCATCACCATACGCGCCACCCAGAAGAAGATGATGTCAAACCCTGTCACCAGCACGCTGGAAGGCAAATACTGCTGCAAGGCCTGATTTTGTGCATCTATTGCTTCATCGCCTGTCCAACCCAATGTAGAGAATGGCCACAATGCAGAAGAGTACCAAGTATCCAGCACGTCGTCATCGCGTTTCAAGCTGCCCATGTAGCCATCTTTGGCTGCCAGAATTTTGGCCTCGGCTTCGTCATGCGCGACATACACTTTACCGCTGTCCGTGTACCAGGCAGGTATCTGATGTCCCCACCACAATTGACGTGAAATGCACCAATCTTGAATGTTGTTCAACCATTGGTTGTAAGTATTTACCCAGTTTTCCGGGTAAAACTTGATTTCGCCACTAGCCACAACATCCAGCGCTTTTTGGGTGATGCTCTTGCTATCAACGGCAGGCTTACTCATGGCGACAAACCATTGGTCGGTGAGCATCGGCTCAATCACCACGCCGGTACGGTCACCACGCGGCACTTTGAGTTTATGTTTATCGGTTTTGACTAAATGGCCCTGCACTTCCAAATCAGCCACAACCTGCTTACGTGCCGCAAAGCGCTCTAAACCTTGATAAGATGGTGGCGCTGCTTCATTCACAAAGCCTTGTAAATTTAGAATGCCTATCATCGGCAATTTGTGACGCTGCCCCACGGCATAATCGTTAAAGTCATGTGCTGGCGTGACTTTTACCACGCCCGTGCCAAACTCTTTATCGACATAATCATCCGCAATAATCGGGATTTCACGATCGCAAAGTGGTAATTTAACGTTTTTACCAATCAATTGTTTGTAGCGCTCATCTTCTGGGTGCACCATCACTGCCACATCTCCCAGCATGGTTTCCGGACGGGTTGTTGCAACAGTTAAATAGCCAGAACCATCCGCGAGCGGATAGTTGATGTGCCACATAAAGCCATCTTCTTCCTCTTGCACCACTTCGAGGTCAGAAACGGCCGTACCCAGTTTCACATCCCAGTTCACCAGGCGTTTGCCACGATAAATCAAACCTTCGTTATACAGGCGCACAAAGGTTTCAGTGACGACTTTGTTGAGGCCAGCATCCATGGTGAAGCGCTCGCGTGACCAATCAGGCGAAGTGCCAAGTCGGCGCATTTGGCGGGTAATGGTAGAGCCAGAATGCTCTTTCCACTCCCATACCTTTTCCAGGAATTTTTCACGGCCTAAATCATGACGTGATACGCCTCGCGCATCGAGTTGACGTTCTACGACGATTTGCGTGGCGATGCCTGCATGGTCTGTACCCGGCTGCCATAATGTGTTGTCGCCGCGCATACGGTGATAACGGGTGAGTGCATCCATGAGGGTTTGGTTAAAGCCATGCCCCATGTGCAATGTGCCTGTGACATTGGGGGGCGGTAACAGAATGCAGAAGTTGTCTTTTTTGCTGGCGTCTAATCCAGCGGCGTAATAGCCCTTGTTCTCCCAGAATTCGTACCATTTGCTTTCTATGGCTTTAGGATCGAAGGATTTGGCCAGCTCTTTCTGTGGTGTGTTTTCAATACTCATAGGCGTGAATTTTACCACAGCCCACATGGCCTCGACGTCTGTAAAAACGTGTGCTTTGAAAAATTAAGATTGGGAATACTACTTATTTACGATTGGCTGTTCACGCTATCGCCAAAAAACTCAACACCTACTTTATCCCAATAACGTGAAAAACGTTTTAACCGTTTTTCACTGATTTCGGCCTCTGCAAATTTAACTTCTGGCTGCCATATCGGGTTAAATGACTCCAAGAGTGCTTTTACTTGTGTATTTGGCGTTGCCTGCGTTACCACTTGACCCACTCCGCGCGCCTTCAGCACCTCGCGCGTATCGCCGATCCAGACTTCCACATCCTGCAACTCATTTAAACAATCCGCTACAAATTGCAGGCGCTTAAGCGGCCATTTGCTGTGCAGCATATCGTCGAACACGAAAATTTTTGGCATGGGCTTGCGCAATAATGGATGCGCGGAAGAGAGCATTTCATCATGCACAAACACGGCCACCGCTTGATGCGTTGAAATGGGCGCCTTTTCCGGCATTATCACACGGTGTGCCTTGGCCTTTTCAGGCGGTATATTACCAAATAATTTCTCGTTAAGCGCCTCATGGCTCGCATCAAACGGGCAATTCACCCTGCAAGTGGCGCAGTATTTTTCTCCGGTATGGCGCGCCAGGCTTTCCTTGTTAAAGTAGTAGGGCTTGGAGCTATATAACGAGGCCACCCATTGCCAAGAAAGATGATTTGAGCCTTTGTCGCCATCAAGCAAATAACTTTCGAACCAATCGGCTGCCTCGCGCCAATCGACTTTAAGCCAATGCACCACATAAGCTGCAAACCACTTGCGTGCATGTTGATGCACATAGCCCTCTTGCATTAAGTTACGAATAAAGCCGTCCATGCAAGGCAGGCCAGTAATGCCCTGGCGAATAAAATCCGGCAATAATTTATCGCCTACCGCCACTTTCGGGTCTTCAATATCACTAAAAATACCATTACCTAATTGATACCAGACACGTCGCCAATAGTCGCGCCAGGCCAGTGCACCAACAAACTCTACGGATTGCGCGCCAAAACGATAGCGCACACTGTCAGAAGCTTCTTTTAAGGTGATGCAGCCATGCCGAAAATACGGCGAAAGCCTGGAAACTGAGCCATTGAGAAAATTTCTGTTGCGATTATACGCCTCGACATCAATCGTATTCAGGCGTTTTAGCGCCTCGTGCCTGCCACCGCGCCATTCGTCACCCAAAAATGAACCTATTGCCTGCGGAAACATGCGCCTCATGTATTGCAAACGCTCTATACGATCTGACGGTATGGTGAGTCTATAGTAATTTGCCATTATAATTGTTTCAACGGTACTCTTTGATATCAATAGTTTACACTCATTTTATAATTTTGTTTCGAGTATATTTCGCGTAATTTTAGCCAAAAAAATATCTATTTTTTCAGTACATTAAGTAATTTTATTTTATTGCTTTCTGTATTTATCTATAAGACATTAAATTAATGCTAAGATAATTGCGCTAATTGTTAAGCATTATGAGGGTAGCATGATAGATGCAATGTGGATTTGGGGTGCGATAGGCTTGATTTTACTGGCAGTTGAAATGGCTACCGGCACATTTTATGTGCTCTGGTTTGGCATTTCTGCATTAAGCGTGGCGGTTGCTGTGTGGGTGTTCCCCAATATACCGCAAGCGATTCAATTTGCCATGTTTGCCGCCCTTTCCATCAGTTCGCTTGCAATCTGGCGGCTCAATTACAAAAAAACCGAAACACACTCGCGCGTGGGTCAGGCACAAGGCGAAGAGATCGGCCGCACTGGCACGGTGATTGAATCTTGCAGCCCGACACAAAATGGCAAAATTCGTTTTAACCAAGGTTTGATGGGGAGCCGAGAATGGGCAGCCATTTCAGATGAACCCGTTGATGCGGGCAACACTGCCACCGTGGTAGCCGTTGAAGGCAACATGTTACGTATTAAAAAATCCAATTAATTTTTTTGCAACTTAATTTCAGGAAAGCATCATGACCGAGTTTAGCTTAGTACTCATATTGTTAGCAGTTATCGCCATATTTAAAGGCGTGCGCATTGTGCCGCAGGGCGAGGAATGGGTAGTGGAGCGCCTAGGCAAGTTTGCTGGCGTGCTCTCGCCTGGCTTGCATGTGATTAACCCCGTTTTCAGCCGTGTCAGCTACAAAGTCACCACTAAGGACATTATTTTAGACGTGCCAGAGCAGGAAGTAATCACACGCGACAATGCCGTGATTCTGGCTAACGCGGTCGCTTTCATCAAAGTTTCGAATATCGAGCGTGCCGTGTATGGCATTGAAAACTTCAGAGAAGCCATGCGCAACATGGTGCAAACCAGTTTGCGCTCGATTATTGGCGGCATGGACTTAAACCAGGCACTTACCTCGCGCGACCGCATTAAAGCAGAACTTAAAGCCGCCATCGCCGATGAAGCTTTAGACTGGGGCTTAACGGTAAAGTCGGTAGAAATTCAAGACATTAAACCCTCACACAACATGCAAGAAGCGATGGAACGCCAAGCCGCTGCAGAGCGTGAACGTGTTGCTGTGGTAACTGAAGCTGAAGGTGCGAAACAAGCCCTTATTTTGGATGCTGAAGCTAGACTTGAAGCTGCGCGTAAGGATGCTGAAGCGCAAATGGTCGCAGCAAATGCATCAGCACAATCCATTAAATTTATTACTGAAGCCGTAAAGGAAAATAATGCATCGGCGATGTTCTTGCTAGGCGACCGTTACATTACGGCCTTACAAAAAATGTCATCCTCGGAAAACAGTAAAATTGTTGTAATGCCAGGCGATTTGATAAGTGCAGTTAAAAACCTGGTCGGTAGTAAATAATTCAACCAGAACAAACACTGCAAGCGGGATCTTTACTCAGTTTGATGGTGCGCCACTCCATGGAGAGCGCATCCAGCAACAACAATCTGCCTTGCAAACTCTCGCCGATATTCATCATCAGCTTCAATGCTTCAGCCACCTGGGTGGTGCCTATCATGCCTACCAATGGCGCAAATACGCCATTATCAGCACAGCGCATCTCTTGGTCTTCACCCACATCCGGGTACAAACAGTGGTAGCAAGGGCTGTTTTCCTGCCTAAAATCGAACACTGTAATTTGTCCTTCAAATCGAATCGCCGCGCCTGAAACCAGTGGCTTTTTAAGCTGAAAACAGACTCGATTCAACGTGTAGCGCGTAGCAAAATTGTCAGAACAATCAATCACCACGTCAGCATGCTCGGCCAATGTTTTAAACTCAGTTTCGCTAGACTTTTGCTGAATGGTTTGTACCACAACGTCAGGGTTAATTTCATAAATGGTTTGCTGTGCCGAAACCGCTTTATTGATACCCACGCTTGCAGTGGTGTGGATAATCTGCCGTTGCAAATTGGTTAAATCGACATTGTCAAAATCGCAAATAGTTAAATTACCTACGCCAGAAGCCGCCAGATACAAGGCTGCTGGCGAACCCAACCCACCCGCACCGATAATCAAAGCATGGCTCTGGGTGAGCTTTTCTTGCCCTTCATAACCAATTTGAGGCAGTAAGATATGACGGCTATAACGAAGAAGTTGGTTGTCGTTCATTTAAGGTAATTGACCTGCTGCAACCATACGATTCATTAGAACATTGCTCGAAAGCCATACAACAACATCGTCATACTCTGCGTTAGGGTCTGCTACTGTCCTAGCCCTTGGCTCATGACTTACAAAATCATTATTGTTGTCATCATTTGCTCTTTCATCAGCACAAGCAGGAAGTGAAGGTGCTGTTGAACAAGTACCTCTGTTTTTTCCTCTGGCAACTATTACTGCTATTGCTGTATCCGTCAGTCTAGGCACATTGCAAGCAGCTTCATTACATATCCTAATATTACCATTCATGGTCAAGTTAAATGTATTCAGCGGGGCTCGTTGCGAAAAGGCAGTTGCTACTCGGTAAATCAAGGCTTGTTCCCACGGATCACGATTAATTTGACTTAGTGTCGCCCAAGGCAAATTGCCCTCAGGCACTATGCAATTCCCAGTTACCGCATTAAAATCCTCTCGGCCATCATTTGGACGGTCATCATCACCATTATCTGCACCTGCGGTCTTGTCTGGGCAAGGCAGATGTCTATTATTCAAAGCATACCCCATCAATGCTTCTTTCGAATCTTCCAGCAATTTTCGTGCTTCACCATAGCTTCTCAGGTCAGTTTGTGCAGTTAGTGAACCCAATAGTCCTCCTAATATTAAACCTATGATTGCTAGCACTATGGCCATCTCAACCAAAGTGAAACCCCGAATCCTATTCGAAATTATCTTCATTGTGGTATGTTAACCGAACGATCATTAAATACGATTCCTGCTGCCACAGAGCGAGTAAACACATCATCAGGCGGCGCTATATTTTCATCCTCTAGATAATTTATTTCAATTGCCTTATTTGCATTGTTATTTCGCATTTGCGCCCCCTGCATTCTCCCCGCTGCAGTAACAATAACCCTGCTCACAGGATTTGTTAGTGCAAAATTCAATGTCAATGTTAGCCCTACACCACCTCCGCAGGCTACAGTACCATCAACGCATTGAGTATCAACTGCATAATGAATCTGTTCGCGCCAACCATTGCTTTGAAACCAATTATTTGCGGCTGTTCCTCGCAAAATAGATGTTGCACCCCATGCCCCAGTAGCTAAAGTTACCGGCAAACGTCCATGATTAGCCAAAGCATCTGAAGCACACGCTCCAGCATCACCTGTTCCAAAACAAGTAGTATCTGCAAACAAAGCTGGTCTTGGATAAAACTGATTCCCCGCAACTCCACTGCAGTTTTTAGTGGCATAATCAGCGACATCCGGGGCACAATAATAATCGAGCAAAGCATTTGAAACCGCAGCAATTACGCGCTGCTCGACGGACGTTATTACTTCTTCCTGTGTTACCGAAATTAATTGATCATTGAGAATAACATCGCCATTTGCATCTTTTATAGGCCCTTTAATAAAGCCATTGGTATCTGAATTAATAAAATTTTGATTGTCTTCTCCAAAAGCAACATCCAAGTAATTAATCGGATTATTTTGATTAGCAACATCTCTCACTTGATTAACAGCGTCTTGGCGTCTAATAACAGCTCCTGGCGAAAGAACTATCGCTGCCAATCCATTTGCCAAAGAACCATCGTTTAAAATATTACCAGTCGTCTCTCTTAAAGTAATTGTGCCAAGAGTATCACTGTTGAGTGGGTATATTCTTGGGTTGCTTTTGAAATTTACTGACACTGCATACCACAAACGCTCACCATATCCGTCACGCAAATCGCTAATTCCAAGCGTCTTCCATGGTAGCCTACCAATTGCATTTGCTAAACAAACATTTGCAGAACCGTCATTATCAGTATCAGGACACGGCAAATCCCCAGGTCGAGCCGTACCGACAGCTGTGCCACTTCTGGCAGCAAATCCAATTAAAGCCATCTTTGCCTCCGCCAACGCTACCGCTGTTTTTTTATCACGCTCTATTTTCACACCACTTCCGTCTAACTGCGACACTAAAAAAGCTGTCGCAGCTAATGCAAGTATCAAGGCAAAAATTATAAGTGCTGCACCTTTTTGCTTTGTGCTTGCTTGAGTTAGCTTTTGCATACAACTATAACTTAGTCGCCAATCGTGCCACTATCGCCCTGCGCGCTGTGGTTGCGCGCTTCGCGCACACGGTTGGTTTCGGGGTCGTACACTTGGCCGGCCTTAAGGGTAAGCTGTCTGCCGTTAGCGTGCAGCTTAAGCGGGATGCGGTTGCTGGCCTCTGGGAGCTTGCCCACGACAACTTCTTTATTGCCGGAATTTTCCTGCAGCGCCTGGTCATTCACCCATACCGTACCTTGCTTGCCATCGTTACGTTTTACATAACCCTGCAGGTTAATGGCGTCTGGAAGCTCAATTGGCGTGGATTTTACAATTTCCGTTTCGCTGGGCGTTTCAACCTTTATTTGATTGGGTTTGCGCGTTTGCCGCAAGTAATCCAGGTTACTTCGTTCTACAGGAGAAGTAAACAGACGGCCTATCGGCTCGGCAGCAATGGCCGCTTGGCTTATGCATATTGCGATTAATATCAGCAGTCTCATCATAATGCCCCCGCCAGTTGTGGGTCGCGTAAGGTCAGCCAATCTATTTCGCAATTGGCTTGCATGTTTGAAGTCATATTTTTTGTATTCACCACCGCGCCAACTGGGCGCTTGATTTCACAATCGCGCACGATATATGGCGTCGTTTGCTCACGTAGTCCATCCAGCAACACCAGAATATCGCCTTCATGCAGCATGTCTAACTTAAGACTCATCACAGAGCGGTTTAGCCTGAAATTACCCAGATTGGCCAAAAAGCTGGGTTTGTAACTCTCTTGCAGGCCGATATTGTAATCAATGCTGAATAATTTATGCTGCGCATGGATTTTACGCAAAGTCTCTATCCATTCAATCCGCCGCTCTTCGCCAATAAAGCCGCTTGCCAGCAAATCGTTATAGATCGGCAGATACTGGACAATCATCTCTTTTTCCAGACCCGAAGACTGATATTTTTGACGCGCCTGATTGAGCATATTCTGCTGCATTTGCAGGGCCAGTTCATTTTTTGCACGGTACTGGTCTGCAAAGCTCACCAGCAAGCCCACTAGTATTAATGCGCCTCCCAGCCCAATGATCGGAAACTGTAATTTACGCCAATCTTGCTGACTTAAGCTCATGGGTTAGCTCCTGAATCAGCAGTTTTTAACACTATTTTCAGTTTAAATATCGCGGGCGGGCGCTCTGTTGTGGCGTTTTCATCAGTTGTGCTACCTTGCAAATTGGCCAGCGAGCTCACGTTAACTGGCTCCTGCAACACCACCACTTGTTCTACCAAACCATTTTCGCGCAAATGATTCACAAGATTATTCACACTGTTTAGCGCTGCACGATAATCGCCTGTAAAGCCTTTTATTTCCGCATTAACAAACCCTACTTGTATAAGCTTGGCAGGGTCGTTGTTTACAATTGTAGCGGGTGGATTGTTCTGAATTTGTGCAGGAGTTGGACCGCCTTCTTCATCCTTAATTTCTCTGTCATTGGTCTGCATCCAGCGTATTCTGGTTAATGCAATCTCCGGTGAAGTCTCAAAAGCCTTGCTTAACACCTGCATGAGCTGGCGCGGGGATTGATTGTTATTTTTGATTGTTTTCGCCAGGTCGGCCGCAATTTTAAGCTCGGCACTGGGGATGGGCGTGGTTGGGAAGTTTTTCGCTACTTCCTCGTATTGCTGCTGCTGTTGCTGCGTTTGCGCCGCAATCAACTGCAACTGGTCTTTTTGCTGCTTACCCTGCCAGCCGTAGAATAAAGCCAAACCGACGCCCACAGTAGCCACGCAGGCCGTTGCAAAGTTGATTTTACGGCGGGTGCTGTTTAAGTTGTGTATTTTGCTGAATGTAGCTGGCGCCAGATTATCCGGTACATTGCCATTCGCCAACAACTGCATATGCAAAAATTCCGGATGCGTCTTAACCAGATCTTCAGCAACATGCAAGTTTCTAGCATACGCCAGAATATCCACCGCCTTGCATTCCAGGCCTTGTTCCTGGCTAATGCTTCTGGCAATTTCTTCATAGGTGCCATCTACCGCAGGCAGCACCATTTGCAGCGGTGTTTCGCCGGCAATCAGGCGCTGGCTCAGCAAGTACAGGCGAGTTTTGTCAGTTTCTACCAGATAAAAATACGCCAGCTGGTTGGGCTTGACGTTTTTCATGGGCACCAGGCGGCTCATGCGCAAACGGCCATTGTGCAGGTAGGTTTGACGCAGGCCGGAAGACAATCGCTCACATAACAAAATATGCGGTGACATCAGCTTCATCTGGCGCACGATCACCTGGCTGATCATGGATAGTAAATACACACCGACCAACGGTGAGTGATTCGCCTGGATTACATCCATCCAGCCTTGTAAAAAATCGGCGTTGCTTAACGCTACAAACAAAAAGTTGTCATCTTTGCGCTTGTCTGCAGCACGATTGATAAAGTGCGCTGCACGATACTGGCTATTGCGATTAAATTGATTGAGTTTGCGGTCGATAATCTCGCGCCGTGCACTACCCGTGGTGTGCGGCAGGCTTTCCAGCTTATAGTCTTCCTCAACTGCATCGACGATCAAATAAACATTGATATTGCTATGTTGCGCCAGATATTCGCTAAACGCAGTGTAGTTTTCATCCGAATTGCCGAACACTGCATAGGTTTGCAATTTCGTGCCATGCCACAAGCCCGCAGTCAAGCCGCTATTGGTAGCACATAAAATCAGTTTTTTCTGGTTACCTATCATAAGCACTTGTCATCATTAGAGCTTCATTTTACCAAACGAATCGTATACAGGGCCGAGCACCGACATCATGATAAACGCCAGAATCAGCCCTAAAACCACTGTAAGCGCAGGTTCCAGCAGCTTAAGCATTTTTTGCATCTGCTCATTCACATCCCGGTCGTAAAAATAGCTGACATTCAGCAGCGATTTATCGAGCGCGCCGGTATTTTCACCGACTTTAATCATACGCACCACCAAGGGCGGGAACAAGCCCGCATTGTGAAAGCTGTCAGACATGCTATCGCCTGCGTTAATCTGTGCATGCACGCGGCTAAGCGCATCGGCGATGACGCGGTTGCCTACGATATTCTCGCAAGTTTTAATTGCCTGCAAAATGGGAATGCCCGTTTGGTACATCAAGGCAAAATAGCGCGCAAAACGCGCCATGATGATTTTATGCAGAATCTCGCCCGTTAATGGCAGCTTGAGTTTGATGTAATCAAAACGGTAACGCGCTTCGGCACTTTGCCTGATATAGGCCGCCAAGCCAGTAATGACAACGATTGGAATCGCCAGAATCAGCCACCAGTAATTTACAAAGGCATTGGAAATAAAAATCAGAATTCTGGTATTCAAAGGCAGTTCCTGGCCCAGGCTATTCAGGAATTTCACCATTTCCGGCACCAGATAGATCATTAGAAAGGTGACTGCCGCCATGACCACCACCAGGACAAACAATGGGTAAGCAAGCAGCCGCTTGGTTTGCCCCAGCAACTCATCCTGCCATTTCAAGGTGTTGCTCAGGTTATCGAACACGGCTGGCAGCTGGCCTGTTTGCTCCCCTGCGGCGACCAGGTTGACGAATACCTCATCAAACACATCGGGATGTTCCGCCAATGCCTGTGAGAGCATTTTGCCGCCTTCCACATCGCCCGCCAGCGCCCCCAGCACTTTTTGAAAAAATGGATTTGTTGTGCTTTCACGCAAATCATTTAATCCTTCGAGCATCGGCACACCCGCGCTGGTAAGCTGCTCTAGCTGAAAGCAAAACATGACCAGATCGCGGTTGCTGACTTTGTTTTGTGAGAAGGCTTTCTTAGATTTTTCGGTCGACTTAAAAGTAATTAAATCCAAACCCATGCGTTCGAGGCGTATTTCCAAATCCACCTCGTTAATAGCATCTATCTGCCCTTGCGCATAGCGGCCTGTCTGATCGATTGCCCTGTAATTATAGGTTGCCACGGTCTGATTATGCTTTTAATTCTGCTTATTGCCAAATCTAACTAATGAAAGATACGCGCCGTAAGGTCAATCACGCGCATCACTTCTTCGATGCTGGTATAACCTTCCAGAATTCGCCGCACCCCGTCATCCGCCAAAGTTGAAAAGCCTTTTTCAAGTGCCATTTTGCGCAGTTCATCAAAATGCGCACGTCTCGCAATAAGCGAATCCATATCGCTGTCGATTCGCAATAGCTCCATAATAGCCATACGTCCACGATAACCGGTTTGGTTGCAGCGCTTACAGCCTTTGTGCCTGAATATCTGAATCGCCTCGTTGCGCTTGACGCCTAGAATTTTGCGCTCTTCATCTGTAGGTTTAGCAGGCTCTTTACAATGCGGGCAAAGCACACGCACCAGGCGTTGCGCCACCACCCCGATAATATTGCCAGCCAGAATATCGGGCGAAATGCCGATATCCGTCAACCTCGGAAACGCCCCTAAAGCCGAATTGGTGTGTAGCGTAGTGAAAACCTGGTGCCCAGTCATGGCCGCACGGAAAGCCATCGTGGCAGTATCGGCATCGCGCACCTCGCCTACCAGGATAATATCCGGGTCTTGCCGCATGATCGAACGGATGCCGTTGGCAAAATCTACTTTGTTCACCTCGGCCACAGAAGTCTGCCGCATCTGCGCGACGGGATACTCCACCGGGTCTTCCAGAGTCATGATATTGACCGACTCAACATTCTGGTGCGATAACAGCGAATAAAGCGTGGTAGTTTTACCGCTGCCGGTAGGCCCGGTGACAATCAATATTCCCTCAGGCCGCGTCATCATCAGCTTTAGCTGTTCCAACGTTGTTGTTCGCAACCCCATGCGCTCCAGCGGAATAATGGATCTTTCACGATCCAGCACACGCAGGACAATATTTTCACCATGTATGGTGGGATGTGAAGACACCCTGAAATCAATCGGCCGGCCACACAGATTCATGTTCAAACGGCCATCCTGCGGCGCACGCGTTTCGGCGATATCCATGCCACTGATTACCTTTAGGCGTACCGCAACGCCCGGCCAGTAACTTTTGTGCAAACTGCGCACCTGCTGCAACACGCCGTCTATCCGGTAACGAATGCGCAAAAAAGCATATTCTGGCTCAAAGTGGATATCCGAAGCACCACGCTTAACCGCGTCCATCAGCAATGCGCCTACTAGCCGCACCACTGGCTGCGTGTATTCATCTCCCTCTGCGGATAGACTTTGGTAATCAATCTCACCCGTTTCTATCTCGCGTAAAATGCCGTCCACCGAAAGCTCATAACCATAAAACTGGTCGATATGCTCTTCGAGCTGCGCCTCGGCCGCCAATACCGGCTTGAGCTGAATTTGTCCGCCCAGCATGGCGCGCAGTTGATCCAGTGCAACCACGTTGAACATGTCGGCCATCGCCACAATCATGGTTTTGGTGGCATCCTCATACGCCACTGGTAACAGATGATAGCGACGGGAAAAGTCTTCCGGCACCATGCCCAGCGCGTCCACATCCGCGACTACCGTGGTTAAATCGATACTTTCCTGACCAATGGTGTGCGCGACCAGATCGCGCACCATGCTCTCGGACACAAAACCCAGACGCACCAGCTGACGACCGAGCGGGATGTTATTTTGCTCCTGCTCAATAAGCGCAATACGCAGCTGATCCTGACTGATCAGACCCTGCTGTATCATCAATTCGCCCAAGCGTAATTTACGTCTTTGCTCTGCCATTATTTAAATTTTGTCATTCTTGGAGTTGTTGTTATTTTTAAATTACTGAATTGCCGCAATACGCGCTTCCAGCGCGGCTTTATCTATATTGCTTGTATCCGATGCCTGCTCTAGCGCACGCTGATAATACGGCAAGGCCAATTTTGGCTTGCCCATCTGGTCCAAGCTCACCGCCAGATTAAAAGCATTATCTGCGCTCGCATTAAGCCTGTAGGCCTCGAAATAGGCCTGCTGTGCGGCGGGCCACTGATCTTGCTCGGCATACAAATTGCCCAGCGCCACGTGTAAATTTGCATCATCCGGCCGTTTGGCCAGCATGTTTTTAAGACGACTTTCACTCGCCTGCTCATTACCTTGCGACTGGCTGTCTAGCACGGCCGCCTGCGCTATATTGTTCCGTGGGTCTACTTCAAGCACCTTACTGTACCAATCATTTGCATCCGCCATACGGCCTTGCCGCGCCGCAATTGCACCCAGCCCCAGCAAGGCATCTACATTGCGCGCATCGTGCTGCAACACTTGCTTGTAGAGCTTTTGTGCTTCAGCATCATTGCCCGCATTGTAAGCCTCATATGCACTCATTAAGGCTGGATTTACACTCGGCTGCGACTTGCTTTTCGTCACGCTTATAGAAGCGCTGGGTGAAGCAATAGACTCACCCATTTGCAAGGTTTTTGATTTGCCTGTTTTTCTGTTTGACTGTGCTATTACAACTTCTGGCTCGCCAGCATCATCGGAATTCTCTGCCACGGCAAACTTGTCACCCTCAACAACCGCCGGTTTTTTCAATGTTTTTTTATTCACATTTTGTTGCTGTTCTGCAAGCGATGTTGTTTCGGCAGGCACAAATAATGGTGGCACCGCAGGCTCGACTGTTTCAGTGGGCGTAGAAGTGATGTTACTTGCGGTGTTTTCCGGCTGCTCTAACGGCGGTGCTAGTTGCGGCGTGGCAGCCAGCTGCTCTAATGGCCGCTGCGGAATCACGATATCTGGCGTAGTGTCTACAAACTGGTAGAAATATAGCCCCATTGCCAGCAAAGCCAACAAACCGGCACCAGCGATTAAGGCTAACCGCTTGTTATCGTTTTGTGCTTCGACACCTTTAGCTGAGAATACGTTGGCTGCACTTTTTGACGATACATTTGCAGATGAAGCAGGTGAAGTGCTCGCAGTATTGCTACTGTTTTGCATGACAACACCGCTGGCCACCGCTGCGTCGATCGTGCCCGGCTCCGCAAGTGAACTGCCCGTAGGGCTAAGTGATAATTCTAAATCCGCACCTTGATTATTCAGCGCGTTGTCTTGGGTTTTATTTTCAGCTTGCGCTTGCTCAGTTTTGGCATTCTGGGCTTTATCTAGCGCTTTAATTAGCAGACTCATGCATCACCCGATTCACTAATTAATTCGCTTCTTCTAACACATTTTGTAATTGTTGCGCTGGAAGATACTGTTTATAGCGCTGCAGCTCATCGCTCTCTAGACTAGCATTAGATATGACGGTCGGACGCAAAAAAATCACCAACTCTGTTTTGCGAGTTGCATCATTTTTGCCCTTAAACAAATTACCTACCCCAGGCACATTGCTAAGACCAGGAACTTTATCGGTGTTACGAACAATCTCATCCTGCATAAGCCCACCTAACACCGCAGTGCTACCGCTATTGATCTGTAACATGGACTCCATTTCACGCACCTGAATGATAGGTATTTCACTTTTTATTGGCGTGCCTGTATTAAATTGACCCGTACGCAAATTAGGGTTCGGATCCTGCACCGAATCTATCACCCGTGTAATGCTTGGCCGGACATTAATGCCCACACTTCCTGTGTCATTGATTTGGGGTGTCACGCTCATCACTATGCCAACTGGCACAGTGTTTGGTGTGGTTGTAAACGTAGCTAAAGTACCGCCAACGGTGCCTCCCACAGTGGCTTGCTGAGCCTGAACAGTAAAATACACCAAGTTATCCACCACTTTAAGCACGGCGGTTTGGTTATTCAGCACCATCAATTTTGGGCTGGATAACACTTTAGTATCGCCAAATTGCTTAAGCAAGTTAATCGAGGCAGCGATATTCCCAATTCGGCTGGCCGTGTTTAAATAGCCAAACACAATACCTGCATCAGTACCTATACCAAGCGCATTACTATTTTCCGTGCTTTGTATTACGTTGTTGTTAATATTGAAATTTTTCGACCCCAGCCTTTGACCAAATACAAAACCGCTATTTTTGTCGGAGTTGTTAAGCCTGCTCCAGTCGATCCCTGCCTGAAAACTGTCTTTTAATACCACCTCTACTATTGTAGCTTCAACCAATACCTGTTTCTTGGCATCGTGCAACACTTTATCTATAAATTCCTGGACCTTTTCATGCTGTTTATTTGTTGCTCGCACGCTGATGACACCCGTTTCCGGGTTGGCAATCACGTTAGCTGCAAATAGCGTCTTGTATTCAGAGCGCTGTTCATTGCGTTGTTCAGTCTCCGCTTTATTGTTATCCGCCTGCGTATTATTTTCATCCGGACCTGATTTTGCTGTCTTGGCGTCTTTTTCACCTAAGGTGCCGAATCTTGTCACGATCACTTCTTTGTCTGTTTCTGCTAACAAATCTTTGATATTTTGTATGAGCGATTCCCATAAATGGTTTTTCGCTTTACTAGATACCAGCGTACGAGAACTGTTATTAGCACCATTACCGCTGGTAGTGGTTGAAGAACCCGTACCACCACTAGTCTGCGCAGAGCTAGAAATCTGACCATCAGCACCAATGAACCCTTCTGTGTCACGATTAATATTAACGTAATCCACTTTATAGGTACGCAACACCGGCTGATCAGGCGTAATATGGAGCACATTGCCATCCATCCGGTAGGTTAAATCCACCTGTTTAGCTAACCTTTCCAGAATGGCTGGCAGGGTTTGATCGACCGCATTCAGTGTTGCACGTCCGCGTATGGCAGGATGAATGTCGATGTTAATTTTGCTCTCGCGCGCCAGTGCAAACAAAATCTCTTTCACAGGCACTTCGTTCACCACCACGCTATAAGTTAGCGCTTTTGTGGTGGCTTTGGGGGGCGGTAATTGCGGGCTGCTTTTCACCAGCTTGGGAATGGGAACCGCTGCTGCGTTATCTTGAAGGGCGCTTTGTGTGTCGGCCTTGCCATCGATATGACCTGTAGAAGGCGTGACTTTAGACTGGTGCGCGCAGGAAACAAGTATCAAACCAACAACTGCAACCAAGCCAACTCTGCCAAAATAAACTTTAATGTTGTTTTTAAGCACGACGTGCCTGCTCCCAAAGATTTTTATACTATGACAGTTATCGCATAATCTGCATTAAATTGCAATACTAACTTATTGAAAGTTTTATAATTTTAGTTATACGATTAGCATTTTTACAACTTTATTTGGTTTCTTGTAACACCCCTGCAATAGTACGTAATTGCGGCCGATTTTTTTGCAGCTCGGCGGGTAATTTTTGCAAAGCCTGCGTCGCTTCGAGCCGATTGGCAAAACTGCCGTACAGCACCGTTAAAAATGGCTGATTATTCACTTTGGTTCGATAAACATAAATATTATCCAGCTCGATCTGCTGGCTTAATACCTCCAGATCATTTTTTAGCTGCGTATCGCTACTTGCCCCCATCAACTGAATGCTCACTGTATTGGGCGGCTGGCTGGCAAGCCAAGCCGAGGTGGCGTTTAAGCGCTGCGTTAAAATATCCGTCTGCTGGTTTGTTGTCATGCTTGTAGGCGGAGCTAGGTTGATTTGCTGCGCTTCTCCGGGCTTGGCTTCATCTGCCCTGGCTTCGCTTGCTGGCGCATTTGCTTTTGGCTGGCGCTCTGCCGCTGCGGTTTGGGGCTTGTCAGCTTGAGCAGCTGATTGTTTTTGCGTCCATGTGCTCACCGCGTAACCAAGCGCCAAACCCAGTGCCAACAAGGCCGCCCACATGAATATTTGAGATTGCCTGGCAATAGATTTTGCTTTTTCCACGCCAAACTCACTATCGGCTATCGCCGCCTGCACGTGCTTAGGCGTCACCAAGTATACATTTTCTGCAAATGCGGCCAGCAATGCTTTATCTGCCAGAATGTTCACCCGCCGCACAAGGCCATTGGCGGCATTGGCCAGTTTTTTGATGGCCGCAGTATTGAATAGGGGCGGGCCAAAATACCCGGCTGAGCGGAGTCTAAAAATAAGATATTCGCCAATTTCTTCTGTGCGCAAGGGTGCTAAATTAAAGCTATGTGTAATGCGCTCGCGCAATTGGCGAATATGCGCCTGGTTCAGATTTTCATCAAGCTCCGGCTGGCCAAATAGCACAATCTGCAGCAGCTTGTGATGCTTGGTTTCCAGGTTCGAAAGCAATCTGATTTCTTCCAGGGTTGCCAGCGGCATGCCTTGCGCTTCTTCTACAAAAATCACTACCTGCTTGCCCGCTGCATGCCTTGCCAGCAAATGATTCTGCAGTACCTGCATCACCTTCAGGCGGTCTGCATTTTTGGGGAGTTTAAGCTGTAACTCAAAGGCAATCGCATGCAGGACGTCTTCCGGTGCAACACTGGGATTGGCCAGATAAATACTCTCAATCTTGTCGGGCAGCATAGTCTGCAGCATGCGGCACAACATGGTTTTGCCGCTGCCTACTTCACCCACCACCTTGATAATGCCCTCACCGCTATTGATGGCATAGATCAAGGCCTCCAGCACCGCACCGCGATTGCCGCCGGTATAAAAAACTTCAGTATTCGGGGTGATTTTAAATGGTGGCTCTTTCAAGCCAAAATGGGCGTAATACATTCAACACCCTCTCTATTTTTCTTCTTGAAGCTGTATGCGGCTGTACAGTGTCGTGCGGTTAATGCCTAACATTTTAGCGGCCTGGCTTAAATTACCATGGGTAATATGCATAGCGGCACTGACGTATGCTTTCTCCCATGATTTTAGTACTTGATCCAAGCTCACATTTGCTTCGTTTTGTAAGTGCTGCATGGCATAACTTGATAAATCGCCACTGTTAGTGACTATAGCCGTGCCGCTATCCATCTCATTCTGACGCGATAAATCCAGCTCGGCGGAAAGCTGTGTTTCATTGACGGTTTGCCCGGCATATTTCGCAATCAGCCGAATGATGATATTACGCAACTCGCGCACATTGCCCGGAAAGTGGTAACTCAACCAGCGGGATTTTGCTCTATCGTCCAGCTTAAATGGTTGCTGGCCAGTTTCACGCGCATAAAACGCATTAAAGTGCTCCAGCAATATCAGGCTATCCTCGCCTAAATCGCGCAAGGGCGGCACCTTAACTGCAAACACGCCCAAACGATGATACAAATCCGACCTGAAATTTCCGGCGCGCACTTCTGCACGCAAATCTCGGTTAGTGGCAGCTACTACACGCGCTTTGCTCTTGCGTACCTGTGTTTCACCAACGCGCGTGTATTCCCCGTTTTCTAGCACGCGCAGCAATTTGGCCTGCATCTCCAATGGCAACTCGCCAATTTCGTCCAGAAACAATGTACCTTCGCCCACCTCTTCAAAGTAGCCCGCATTCGAGGTTGCCGCGCCCGTAAATGCGCCTTTGGCATGACCAAACAAGATGGATTCTGCCAGCATCGGTGAAATGGCCGCACAATTCACCGACAAATAAGGTTGCTTGGCGCGCTTGCTGAAACGGTGGAAATTATTGGCAACGCGCTCTTTGCCGCTGCCAGACTCACCCTCAATCAGCACGGGGAAAGGCGAATCGGCAAATTGGCGTATCTGCATAATCAGCGTTTGCATAGGCAAACTTTCGCCTATCATGCCGCCGTTTTTGTCTTCAGGCTTTTCTGTTAGCTCAACACTTTGAACTTTTAACGAATTGAGCAAGAGCTCTTTTAAACGCTCGACATCACAAGGTTTAGGAATAAAATCAAGCGCACCCAGGGCCAGCGCGTGCTTCACATTCACATCATCACTTTGACCGGAAAGCACGTGGATTTTCATGCTGGGCGAATGTGCCAGCAACTCGCCGATCATCTTAAAGCCCTCATCCGGCTTATGCTGCATAGGGGGCAGGCCCAAATCGACCAGCGCCAACGACGGCGGCTCTTCGAGCTGACGCAGCAAGCTTTTAGCTTGTGCGCGTGAATCAGCGACACACACTTCAAAGTGCTTGCTTAGCACAAAGTGCAAGGTATCGGTAATGAGCGGGTCATCATCAATAATGATGAGCACCGGACGTAGCTCAGCCATTGATTTATCCTTTTATTTTGAAACGATTATTTTTGTTTGTTAGATACACTATAACCGTTATAAAGCAGGCTATCAATGGGAAGCAACTTGAAAAAGTGAGATGGGGTGACAAAGATGCTCGAGCCCACGACAACTGGAATCATCCAAAGAAGGAGGATGAGAGTTATTTTTTTAATGTTTGGACTATCCCAGTGCAGCAGCAGGCTCGTAGAATGCGAGCCCAAGTGCGGTAGCAACGGGTAGATTAGTCACCTTGCCTTGATGCACGTTCAGCCCGTTCATAAGATGCCGATCATACCTCAACGCTTGCAAGTCGTGATCCGCAAGTGCCAACACATAAGGGAGCGTGGCATTGTTGAGCGCATAAGTCGAAGTGCGCGGTACGGCGCCTGGCATATTAGCGACGCAGTAATGGATCACACCATCGACCACATAGGTAGGTGCATCATGCGTGGTCGGGCGAGCAGTTTCACAGCAACCGCCTTGGTCAATTGCAACATCCACTATCACGCTTCCTGGTTTCATGCCCCTGACTATGTCGCGCGTGATGAGCTTGGGAGCCGCCGCCCCAGCAACCAGCACTCCGCCGATCACAAGATCGGCAATACTACAGTGGTGCTCGATTGCGTCTGAGGTCGAATAAACGGTATTCAGGCGATGGCCGAATTGTTTGCGGAGGTTACGCAGAACATTGACATTGCGATCCAACACCGACACGGTGGCACCCATGCCAAGCGCGACATCAATCGCATGCGTACCGACCACTCCGCCGCCGATCACTGTCACGATGGCCGGCTCTACCCCAGGCACGCCACCCAGCAAGATGCCAAGTCCGCCATGTGTTTTTTCAAGAAAATATGCACCAGCCTGAACCGAAAGCCTGCCAGCCACCTCCGACATGGGGGCCAGCAAAGGCAAACCACCGCCGTCTGCAGTGACCGTTTCATAGGCAATGCACGTCGCACCGGAATCAATCAGATCATTCGCTTGTTCCGGATCAGGTGCAAGGTGCAGGTAGGTAAAGAGAATCTGTCCTGGCTTAAGCAATTGTCGTTCGACGGCTTGAGGCTCTTTGACTTTGACAATCAACTTGGCATGTTCGAATACTTCCTGCGCCGACTTGATAATGGTTGCGCCTGCAGATTGGTATTGCTCGTCACTGGCGCCAATCCCTTCGCCTGCCTTAGTTTCGACTATGACCTCGTGGCCACGTGCCACCAGCTCTCGTACATTGGCTGGCACCAGACCAACTCTATATTCACGCACTTTGATTTCTTTGGGGACACCGATTAGCATTTATTATTAGCTCCTCAAAATAATTGTCGCTTCAATCAAAAAACCAAGCATTATCCAGCTTCTCTAGTGCTAGATATCATATCAGAGTAAATCAGGCTTACGGTTGATTTAATGTGTCTAGCTAACAACGTGCCACCGAAAACCTTGCATGACCTTTAATTTTGCCTAGTTAGTTTCCCCATATTTTTGCATGTGGTAAATTGGTTAATCTAGCTTAACAATGATAATTTTTATACGATCATGAAATTGAGTTCAAGTGCCTTTTCCCAGTTTGGTGACATTCCAAGCCTATACACTTGTGAAGGAACTGAGCTGTCACCGCCCCTTGCATGGTCGGACATTCCTGCGGGCACTAAAAGCCTTGCTCTCATCGTTGACGACCCTGATGCTCCCGACCCGGCCGCACCCAAAATGACCTGGGTACATTGGGTGCTATACAATATCACACCCCACTCGACAGGCTTAGATGCAGGGAAATCAGGTATTCCGGAGCTGCCAGCAGGCGCACTCAACGGCCTGAATGACTGGAATCAAACCGGGTACCGCGGACCATGCCCGCCAATTGGGCGTCACAGATACTTCCACAAACTCTATGCGCTTGACATGGTCCTTCCAGTCCTGCAACCTGCAACCAAAACAGCATTAGAAAAAGCGATGCAGGGGCACATCATCGCGCAATGTGAGCTGGTGGGATATTACAAGAAGAGAAGGTAAACAAGACCACTAGATCACCCTGATCGTAGGCTTAAGGTCGATTTTTAACAATTGAAATAAAGGGTTGGGGTGGCTGATGGGGCTCGAACCCACGACAACTGGAATCACAATCCAGGGCTCTACCAGCTGAGCTACAGCCACCATAGAGACTTAAAGATTGGCCTGCCCGACAGGAATCGAACCTGTAACCCCCAGCTTAGAAGGCTGGTGCTCTATCCGGTTGAGCTACGGGCAGATTGAGTTACATGCTACGACTAAAGGCAAGACCAAAAAAACTGGTCGGCGTGGAGAGATTCGAACTCCCGACATCCTGCTCCCAAAGCAGGCGCGCTACCAGGCTACGCTACACGCCGAAGAGGCAGAAATATAGCGCAAACAAGGCGTTTGGTCAATTCCAATATGTTAAAATGCCACTTTATTTTTAATAATTAATTGAATTAAGCCGCATGACAGCACAAATTATCAATGGTAAGGCCATTGCAGAAGACTTACTGAGTAATATCAAAGCTAAAATTCAAGCCCGCGTTAATGCCGGTAAACGCACACCTTGCCTCGCTGTGATTTTGGTAGGCGCAGATCCGGCTTCTGCCATTTATGTACGCAACAAGCGCTTGGCATGCGATAAAGTAGGCATTCGCTCAATTGCACACGACTTGCCAGCCAGCACTAGCGAGGCAGAGCTAATTGCTTTAATCGATGGCTTAAACAACGACCCGACAGTAGATGGCATTCTGGTGCAATCACCTTTGCCGCCCCAGATCAAAGACGAACATATCATCGAACGCATCAGCCCAGACAAGGACGTGGACGGCTTTCATCCCTACAATATTGGCCGTCTGGCCGTCCGCCAGCCTACATTGCGCTCCTGTACCCCATTTGGTGTGATAAAGATGCTTAAGGCTGCAAACATTGAGTTAATGGGCTTAGACGCCGTGATTGTCGGCGTGTCCAACCACGTTGGCCGCCCGATGGCCCTGGAGCTGTTATTGGCGGGTTGCACCATTACCAGCTGCCACCGCCATACCAAAGACTTGGCAGACAAAGTCAGACATGCCGATTTAATCGTGGCGGCTGCAGGCAAACCAGGCCTTATTCAGGGCGACTGGATTAAAGCCGGGGCGATTGTGGTCGATATTGGTATTAATCGTCTTGCGGATGGCACAATTTGCGGTGACGTCGATTTTAATGCGGCAAAAGCGCGCGCCGGCTACATCACTCCGGTACCCGGCGGCGTTGGGCCGATGACCGTTGCGACGCTGATGGAAAATACCTTGTTGGCACTTGAATTAAACGACAAAAATAAGTAAAAATTAGATTTTGCATAACTTTTGTAATAGGTGTACACTCGCGCGGTTAAAAATTAATAACCTTTTCATTTACTTTTTTAAGTAGCTGGCTGGAAACAACATGGCAGAAACCCTCAACAAAACATTTACGCCTTATCAGGCAAAACCTGATGAGGAATACATGAACAAAAATCAACTCAAGCATTTTCGCACCATTCTCAATGACTGGAAATCTGAGTTAAGTCACGATATTGACCGCACGGTGCATACCATGCAGGACGAGGTGACCATGTTTGCCGACCCCAACGACCGTGCCAGCCAAGAATCTGACATGGCACTGGAGCTGCGTAACCGCGACCGCGAGCGCAAGCTCATTAAGAAAATCGATGATACGCTGCGTAGTATTGATGAAAATGAATACGGCTATTGCGAAGGCTGCGGCGTGGAGATTGGCTTAAAGCGCCTGGAAGCACGCCCAACGGCTACATTGTGCATTGATTGCAAAACGCTGGACGAGATGAGGGAGAGACAAGTAGCTAAGTGATTAGCAACTTGTGCTAAGCAAAAAAGCCCACAAACGCGGGCTTTTTTCTTTTGCGTGCGCATTCATTATCAAAACAGTAGCCCTGCGAGGCAATATCCATGCGCCTTCCAAAGCAATCGTTTATACAATGAAAAAAGCACCTAAAATTTAGGCGCTTCTTTCAGACACTATCGAGTCTTACTCGTCAGCTTCAGCTTCGGCTTTCGCTTCTTTCGCCGGCGCATCAATCAGCGCTTTTATGCTTAAGCGAACTTTGCCTTTGTCATCAATTTCGACCACTTTGACTTTAACCACGTCACCTTCTTTCAGGTAATCGCTCACGGCATTGACGCGTTGATGCGCGATTTGCGAGATATGCACCAAGCCATCCTTGCCTGGCAACAGTGAAACTACCGCGCCAAAATCGAGCAATTTCACCACTGGGCCTTCGTATATCTGGCCCACTTCCACCTCAGCCGTAATTTCCGCGATGCGGCGTTGTGCCTCGGCGCCCGCTTCTGCGCTGGTGCACGCGATTTTCACGGTACCGTCATCGTCAATGTCAATGGTTGTGTCCGTTTCTTCCGTCAAGGCACGAATCACTGCGCCGCCTTTACCAATCACATCGCGGATTTTATCCGGGTTGATCTTCATAGTAATGATGCGTGGCGCAAACGCTGACATCTCAGTATTGGCGCCGCTCATGGCTTGTTTCATAATGCCCAGAATATGCGCACGGCCTTCTTTAGCCTGCGCCAGCGCTACCTGCATAATCTGCGCCGTAATGCCGGTAATTTTGATGTCCATTTGCAATGCAGTAATACCGTCTTCAGTACCCGCGACTTTGAAGTCCATGTCGCCGAGGTGATCTTCATCACCCAGAATATCAGTCAGCACCGCAACGCGGTTGCCTTCTTTAATCAAGCCCATGGCAATACCAGCCACATGGTTTTTCAAAGGTACACCTGCATCCATCATCGCAAGCGAGCCACCGCAAACTGAAGCCATTGAGCTTGAACCGTTAGATTCGGTAATTTCAGACACGATACGCACGGTGTAGCCAAATTCTTCAGGTGTAGGCAATGCCGCGACCAATGCACGCTTTGCCAAGCGGCCATGACCGATTTCACGGCGCTTAGGTGTACCTACACGACCAGTTTCGCCTGTTGCAAACGGTGGCATGTTGTAGTGCAGCATGAAGCGGTCTGAATACTCGCCTTGCAATGCATCAATAATCTGCTCATCGCGGCCTGTGCCCAGCGTAGCCACCACCAGGGCTTGCGTTTCGCCACGTGTAAATAAAGCTGAGCCATGTGTACGTGGCAATACGCCCGTACGCACGGTGATCGGGCGCACGGTGCGTGTATCGCGGCCATCAATACGCGGTTCGCCGTTCAGTATCTGGCTACGTACGGTTTTTGCTTCCAAGTTGAAGAATTCGTTTTTGATTTTGTTGGCTTCTTCAGTTGAAGTGTTTTCGTTGATTAATTCAGCCATCACCCGATTTTTGATTTCTTCTAACTTAGCGGAACGTGCGCCTTTGGCTTTAATTTGGAATGCTGCGTTCACATCGGCTGCCGCCATTGCTGCAATTTTTTCAATCAACGCTTTATCTGGTTCTGGTGCAACCCAGTCCCAGGCATCTTTACCCGCTTCCGCGGCCAGCTCGTTGATCATTTTAATCACGGCCTGCATTTGTTCATGGCCATATACCACTGCGCCCAGCATCACTTCTTCTGATAACTCTTTCGCTTCCGATTCCACCATCATGACAGCAGTTTCCGTTGCGGCCACCACTAAATCCAATTGCGTTTCTTCTAACTGCGCCTTGGTTGGATTCAACACATATTCATCGTTAATATAACCCACGCGTGCCGCGCCCAACGGGCCAAAGAACGGGATGCCAGATAAAGACATGGCTGCAGATGCACCGATAATCGCCGGAATATCCGCATCAATTTCCGGGTCGGACGACATTACCGTCGCCACGATTTGCACTTCGTTATAAAACGCTTCGGGAAATAATGGACGCAATGGACGGTCTATCAGGCGCGATGTAAGCGTTTCTTTTTCTGAGGGACGGCCTTCGCGCTTGAAAAAACCGCCTGGAATTTTACCGGCAGCATAGGTTTTTTCCATGTAATCAACAGTCAATGGAAAGAAATCCTGGCCTTCTTTTACTTCTCTTTTGCTTGTTACCGCAACCAAAACGACGGTATCGCCATAGCTCACCATTACCGCGCCGTCCGCTTGGCGGGCTATTTCACCTGTTTCAATGGTGAGCTCATGCGCACCGTATTGAATACTTTTTTTCACTTTATTAAACATTGTTTTTCCTTTATCTATCAATTGGTTGCCATTCACTACCCAATAACAACCTGCATTTAATACATCAAATTTACATCAAAAATTGCTACCTTAAAAACACAAAAGCCGATGCATATCATGATGCAATCGGCTTTTTACTGCAGTTATAAAAGCGAGCCAGATATTAAAAAAACCGAATTTTGAAATCCAGGCACTTTTATTACAATTACTTACGCAGGCTCAAACGCTCAATCAATGTTTGATAACGGCTGGTATCTTTACTTTTTAAATAATCCAGCAAGCGGCGGCGCTGACTCACCAATGCCAACAAACCACGGCGTGAGTGGTTGTCTTTTTTGTTCGATTTAAAATGCTCGGTCAAATAAGTAATGCGGCTGGTCAAAAGCGCTACCTGCACTTCCGGGCTAGCGGTATCGTTAGGAGCGCGCTGATATTCTGCGATAATTTTTGCGGTGTCTTGTGCTGTAATTGCCATCTTTTTTTCCTTTAGTTAGCGTCAATGCAAAAGCAGGGGATCCGCTAAAGCATTCATTTACAATGAGCCCGTGATTCTAGACTATTTAAGCGCCTTTAACAAGGTTTTTTAACGATTAATTTTTTGAATCAATCGCTTAGGCGCGATTTTTCCGTCGCTCTGCAAAAAACCCAAGCCCAAAAATTGCTTATTTTCGTCATAAATCCGCAACTCGCCATCCGGTATTTTACCCGCCTGCCATACCGCCTGACCCTGCATCAGAAAATACGCAGCATCTGAGCTTAAAGCAACTTCAGGCAAACCGGCAATGGCGGAATCGACAGGTAATAGTTGCGCATCGCGCGCTTCCATCGGCATCGCTTCCAGCTGCTCTATGGTCATAGCCTGCGATAATTGATAACCCGCTGTTGCCGTGCGGCGCAGGCCGATTAAATGCGCGCCACAGCCGAGTGCCATGCCAATGTCTTCTGCCAGCGTACGGATATAAGTACCCTTGCTGCAGGTGACAGTGATTTGCGCAACATCAGCCAGGAATTCATTTACAACAATACTTTTTATAGTAATTAGCCGTGCCTGACGGGCAATATCCACGCCCTCTCTGGCGTACTCATACAAAGCCTTGCCTTCAAACTTTAAGGCGGAATACATGGGCGGCATCTGGCTGATTTCGCCTGTAAACAGTTGCGCTACTGTGGTAAATTGGTCTTGCGTGACATTGACTGGCTGAGTTGATAATACTTCGCCTTCAGCATCGCCCGTGGTGGTGGTCACGCCCAGTTTAACGGTCGCAACATAGGTTTTATCGGCATCCGTGACGTATTGTGCAAACTTGGTAGCCTCGCCTAAACAGATAGGCAGCAAGCCGGTTGCGAGCGGATCCAGCGTGCCCGTATGACCTGCCTTGGCGGCCTGGAACAGCCATTTCACTTTCTGCAGCGCTTGATTGGATGAAAAGCCAAGCGGCTTCTCGAGTAGAAAAACGCCATTGACGTTTCTTTTGATGCGTTTGAATTGCACGCTTTATGTACTCTATGTACTCTTTTAAGAGTTTGATTTGTTGTCTGAAGCGCGCGCCGCTTCGATCAATTGCGCCATTTTCATACCTATATCGATAGACTCATCGTACACAAAATGCAATTGCGGCACAGTGCGCAGCAGCATGCGCTTAGCCAGCTGCGTACGCAAAAAACCTGTTGATTTTTCCAGACCTTTTTGCAGGCTATCGCTGGCTTTCGCCGCACTGTAAAAGATTTTGGCGTGCGCCATGTCGCCTGTGACTTCAACCGCCGTGATTGTCACCATGCCCACGCGCGGGTCTTTCACCTCGAACTGCAATAAATCCGCCAACTCGCGCTGCATTTGCTCAGCGACACGATGACTTCTGGAGTATTCCTTAGCCATTAGAGCGTGCGGGCAACTTCGACAACTTCATACACTTCTAAAATATCACCTACTTCAATATCGTTAAAGTTCTTAAGTGACAGTCCGCATTCAAAGCTGTTTTTCACTTCTTTTACGTCGTCTTTGAAGCGTTTCAGCGAATCCAGTTCACCGGTATGAATAATCACGTTGTTCCGCAGCACGCGCACTTTGGAGTTGCGCTTGATCACACCATCCTGCACATAGCAGCCGGCAATAGCGCCCACTTTAGAAATGCGGAATACTTCGCGCACTTCTACGGTACCAATCATATTTTCTTTTTGTTCCGGTGCCAGCATGCCGCCTAGGGCCGCTTTCACTTCGTCAACCGCCTCGTAGATAATGTTGTAGTAACGCACATCCACGCCCAAATTATCAATCAGTTTGCGTGAGCCAGCATCGGCGCGCACGTTAAAGCCTATCAATACTGCATTTGAGGCACTGGCCAGGTTGACGTCTGATTCGCTAATCGCACCCACACCGGTATGAATAATGTTCACTTTCACTTCCGAAGTTGAAAGTTTTTGCAAGCTGGTCGCCAAGGCTTCGTATGAACCTTGCACGTCAGATTTAATAATCAGATTGAGCGTTTGCACTTCGCCCTCCGCCATCTGGTCAAACATGTTTTCAAGCTTGGCCGCTTGCTGTTTGGCCAATTTAACGTCACGGAACTTGCCCGCGCGGAAGTTGGCGATTTCGCGTGCCTTGCGCTCATCATTCAATACAATCACTTCTTCGCCTGCACTCGGCACGTCTGACAAACCCAAAATCTCGACTGGAATCGATGGTCCTGCTTCTTTAATATCGTTACCAGTCTCATCCAGCATGGCGCGTACGCGACCAAAGGTTGTGCCGGCTAAAATCATATCGCCGCGCTTTAGCATGCCGGATTGCACCAGCACCGTTGTTACCGGGCCGCGGCCTTTATCAAGTCTGCCTTCAATAACCAAGCCTTTGGCTGGCGTGTTTTTGGGGGCTTTCAGTTCCAGAATTTCCGCTTGCAGTAACACCGCTTCCAGCAGTTCATCGATACCCTTACCTGTCTTTGCGGACACTTCCCGGAACATGGTATCGCCGCCGAATTCTTCTGGCACCACTTCGTGATTGACCAATTCCATTTTGACGCGCTCAGGCTGTGCTTCCGGCTTGTCGATTTTGTTAATCGCCACCACCAGAGGCACACCTGCCGCTTTGGCGTGATGAATCGCCTCAATAGTTTGCGGCATCACACCGTCATCGGCTGAAACTACCAGAATCACCACATCGGTCGCTTTTGCACCGCGCGCGCGCATGGCAGTAAATGCCTCATGGCCTGGCGTATCCAGGAAAGTCACCATCCCACGCGGCGTTTCCACATGGTAGGCCCCAATGTGTTGAGTAATGCCGCCCGCTTCGCCGGAAGCCACACGGCTGCGGCGGATGTAATCCAATAATGAGGTTTTACCATGGTCGACGTGACCCATCACTGTCACCACTGGTGGGCGTGGCTCCAATACCGCCTCAATGTGTTCTGCTTCTTCCAAGAAAGTTTCAGGGTCATTCGCAGCAGCAGCCTGAGCTTTATGTCCCATCTCTTCTACCAGAATGATCGCGGTTTCCTGGTCAAGCACCTGGTTAATCGTTACCATCATGCCCATGCCCATCAGCGCCTTAATCACTTCTGCCGCTTTTACTGACATTTTGTGTGCCAGATCAGCCACCGTGATAGTTTCCGGCACCATCACCTCGTGCACAATAGGCTCGGTCGGCGCATTAAAAGCGTGCTCTTGCTCATCATCGTCTTTATGGGACTTGTGCTTGCTTTTTGGTGAGCGCCAGCCTTGACCGGCACTAATGTCTCCGCGCGTTTTTAAGCCGCGCTTTTTACTTTCTTTATCGTTCCAGTCTTTATTATTGCTTTTGCCCTTTTTCGCATCTTTCGCAGCAGGCTTCGCAGCACCTTCTTTAGCTACCGGTTTGTGCAGCGTGCCTTCTGACAGTTTTGCCGCCTTGGCCTTTGCCGCTTCAGCTTCTGCTAATTTTTTGGCTTCTTCATCGGCGCGACGTTGCGCCAGTTCCTGCTTTTTACGCACATCTTCTGCCTGCAAGGCGGCCAAGGTTGCATGGCGTTTTGCTTCCTGCTCCCGTAGCGCAATTTGCTCGGGCGTTAATACTTGTTTTCTGATCGTTGTAGGCTTTGTTTCCGCCTCAACCACTACCGACGCTGCCTCCTCAACAGCTACCACTTCCGTCACAGGCTCCGCCTCGACGACTTCCGGTTCTACCGGCAACACTTCTTCAACTGCCGGTTCTACTGGCAACGCTTCAGGCTCAGCTTCGCTGCGTACCAGCACACGCTTTTTACGCACTTCCACTTGAATGGTGCGCGCCTTGCCCATGCTGTCGGTTTTTTTAATCTCGGTACTGGATTTTCGTGTCAGCGTGATCTTATTCTTTGGCGTTTGCGCTGCGCCATGCTCTCTACGCAGATACTCCAGCAGTGCTGTTTTATCTGCTTCCTCTAATTTGTCTTCAACAGCAGATTTGCTAACGCCAGCACTTTTAAGTTGGTCTAGCAGCAAAGCGGTTGGCAGCCCTAGCTCTGCGGCGAATTGTGCAACGGTTGTTTGTGCCATTTACTGTCCTTGTCTTTCCACTTTGAGTTTCTCTACTTTTACTATTTAAACCCTGACTGCTGTTTAACCTTGGCTTTTATTTAAACCAGGGCGCACGTGCCGTCATAATCAGGGTTTTGGCACGTTCCGCATCCATATTGGATAATTCTACCAGTTCATCCACGGCCAACTCAGCCAGATCTTCCATCGTAGCAATGCCTTTAGAGGCCAATAAATGCGCGGTCTTGTCGTCCATACCTGCCATTGCCAGCAAATCTTCTGCGGCTTCTTCCACCTTTTCTTCTTTGGCAATTGCCTCAGTTAGCAAGGCGGCGCGCGCACGTGAACGAAGTTCGTTAATCGTATCTTCGTCAAACGCATCAATCTCTGCCATTTCAGCAAGCGGCACATAAGCAATCTCTTCCAAAGAGCTGAAGCCTTCCTGCACCAGAATATCGGCGACCTCCTCGTCAACGTCGAGCTTCTCCATGAACAGATGGCTCACGCTGGCGTACTCATCCTGATTTTTCTTGGCAGCCTCTTCCTCGGTCAGAATGTTTAATGTCCAGCCAGTCAACTCAGAAGCCAAGCGCACGTTTTGGCCGCTACGGCCAATCGCCAAGGCCAGTTGCTCCTCGTTCACCACCACATCCATGCTGTGCGCGTCTTCATCCACCACAATGCTGGAAACCTCTGCCGGCGCCATCGCGTTAATCACAAACTGTGCAGGCTCCATGCTCCACAGCACAATATCCACGCGCTCACCAGCCAGTTCGCTGGTCACCGCCTGCACACGTGAGCCGCGCATACCCACGCAAGTGCCTACTGGATCCAAACGCTGATCATTGGTTTTGACTGCGATCTTCGAGCGCAAGCCAGGATCACGCGCGGCTGATTTAATTTCCAGCAAACCTTCTTCAATTTCCGGCACTTCCAGCTCAAACAGGCGCTTCAAAAACTCCGGCGCAATACGCGACAAAATCAGCTGCGGGCCACGACCGCCACGCTCAACGCGCGACAAGTAAGCACGCACACGGTCGCCCACGCGCAAATTCTCTTTAGGAATCATCGCTTCACGCGGCAGCAAGCACTCGATACGACCCACCTCAATAATCGCATTGCCTTTTTCCATGCGCTTAATCACGCCGGTGACCAAACTCTCGTCCCGCGCCAGAAAGTCTTCTAAAATTTGCTCACGCTCAGCTTCGCGTACCTTTTGCAGAATCACTTGCTTAGCGGCCTGAGCACCAATACGGCCAAATTCAATATTCTCAAGCGGCTCTTCATAGTAATCGCCTATTTTGCGACCTTTCGCCCGCTCGTCCTCTTCATCAAACTGATAGGCCGAGTTTTCAAGCAGGTCGTATTCCACATATTGCCAGCGTCTGAAGGTCTGGTACTCGCCTGTTTCTCGATTGATTGAAACCCGAATATCTGCGTTTTCTTCGTGATTCTTCTTGGTTGCAGAAGCCAATGCCAGCTCCAACGCTGTAAAAATCACCTCTTTGCTCACGTTTTTTTCGTGAGCCAGGGCATCTACCAATAATAAAATTTCACGACTCATTGCAATCTCCGACTATCAATATATTCTAAATTATCGTCATTAGTTCAAACTAAAATACCGGGCTCAAACGTGCTTTATCAATGTTGCTTAAAGCCATTTCATAGACAACACCTTCATACTCCAGCAGAACATGGTTATCTTCCACACCTTTTAAAACACCCAGGAAAGTCTTGCGCGGCAACGTTGTTTCTGTGGCGTTGGCACTTTCATCTTTTATACCTACGCGCAACTTAATCTGCGCGCGCTCACCGGCAAACCTAACAAAGTCTTTTTCCTTCTTTAACACCCTATCCATGCCAGCTGAAGATATCTCAAGCCGGTCGTAATCAATCTCATGCTCTACCGTCAACACATTGCCTAGTTGGTTGCTCACCAGCACACAGTCATCAATATTCACGCTGTCTTTAGTATCTTTTGGGTTGAGTTTATCGATAAACACGCGCAACAATTTGCCTCGATTAGAAATCTCAAGATCTACTAGCTCAAACCCAAGCTGAGCTACTGTTTTTTCAATTAAGCCATGCAAATCTTGCATTAAAACCAACCCCAAATACAATCTTTTACTCTGCATACCTAGCAGAAACAAAAAATGGGCATAAAGCCCATCAAATTATCCATACATTATACCAATAAATTCAAGCAATTGGAATGCGTGCGAAGTCCACGGTGAAAATTAGAAAACCTCATCATTTTCATGATGAGGTTTTCTAATTAAATAAATAGCTTGGCGGTGACCTACTTTCGCATGCGAAGAGCATACTATCATTGGCGCTGGTTCGTTTCACGGCCCTGTTCGAGATGGGAAGGGGTGGGTCCAAACCGCTATGGCCGCCAAGCATAACT